>ERZ779621.19-NODE-19-length-165272-cov-19.950350_pt1 | contig 165272 bp, 140 predicted proteins | sample MGYA00514215_ERZ779621 | MGnify/ENA primary metagenome ERZ779621 (study PRJEB29562, sample SAMEA4376715) | mouse gut metagenome | isolation source: Cecum | study: EMG produced TPA metagenomics assembly of the A DSS colitis mouse model was used to assess the...
GCAGATAACGGAAGCTCATCTTTGTTACCATCGGACGACCGTCAACACCAACACCGCCGAGGGACTCTGTTACCCATACCGGATCGCCAGCGAAAATCTGGTTGTACTCAGGTGTACGAGCGAACTTGATGCATCTTAACTTCATAATAAAGTGATCTACGAATTCCTGAATCTGCTGCTCGGTGAAAGTACCGTTAGCAAGGTCACGCTCAGCGTATACATCAAGGAAAGTAGAAGTACGGCCAAGAGACATAGCGGCACCGTTCTGCTCCTTAACAGCACACAGATATCCGAAGTAGGTAGCCTGAATAGCTTCCTGTACATTAGATGCCGGTTTGGAAATATCGCAGCCATAAGATGCAGCCATTTCCTTCATCATCTTCAGAGCAACCATCTGCTCGGAAAGCTCTTCGCGAAGACGAATCACATCATCTGTCATAACGCGGCCTGTGGAATTCTTCTGATCCTGTTTGTCCTCGATCAGTCTGTCGATACCATACAGAGCAACACGTCTGTAGTCGCCGATGATACGGCCGCGGCCATAAGCATCCGGAAGACCTGTGATAATATGGGAAGAACGGCAGGCTCTCATCTCCTGATTGTAAGCATCAAAGCAGCCTGCATTATGTGTCTTTCTGTGGGTAGAGAAGAACTCGCTGATCTCAGGGTCTACTTCATAACCGTTGTCGGAGCAGGCTTTCTCAGCCATTCTGATACCGCCGTAAGGCTGAAGGGAACGCTTGAAAGGCTTATCGGTCTGGAAGCCTACGATTGTCTCCTTGCTCTTGTCCAGGTAGCCAGGGCCATGGGATGTGATGGTGGAAACCACCTTGGTGTCCATATCAAGTACACCGCCAGCCTCACGTTCCTGTTTCTGTAATTCAAGAACCTGTGCCCATAAGTCTTTTGTGTTCTGTGTAGCTTCGGCTAGGAAGGACTCGTCACCATCATAAGGATGATAGTTCCTCTGGATAAAGTCACGGACATTGACTTCTTTGTCCCACTTACCGCCTACAAAATCTTTCCATTCTGGTCTCATTTTGAAATAACCTCCTATTTAAAATTTTTTAATAATGTTTTGTGGTTAAAACATGCTTATCCAGTACCAATATTATATGTTATAGAAAGTAAAAGAGTCAAGACGGCCTTTGTACTTTTTCGCATACAAATGCCAAAAATTAACTTAATTTTTTGTGAAAATTGTATGTAAAAAGATGCAGATACAAAATATTGATAATCGGGTATCAATCGACAGAAACTATCCGTAACCAAAAGGTTGAAAAGCTGTACTTTTAAGCGATTAAAGTATATTATCGCAATGGAGTATTGTATTGAGAAACTGCTTGCACAACCTTTAGATTCCTATTATAATCAACATGAATAGATTCTGCCTAATATAACAGACTATTACTATTAAGATTAAATCGGAGGTATGATATGGCACAGATCAGTAAAGATACAACTATCGGAGAAGCGCTGAGGATTAACATGGATATCGCACCGGTCCTCATGGAAATCGGTATGCACTGCCTGGGATGTCCTTCTGCACAGGGGGAGACACTGGAAGAGGCTGCGATGGTACATGGTATTGCGGTTGATGACCTGATGGCAAAGATTGATGCAGTCACAGGAGCATAGACGGATGATTTTCGGATAGGCCGTCGGTAGTGAAGTAATAAAATTAGAAAGAAGGGGGTATTCCGGCCTGAGGAAGCCCCCTTCGGTTTATATGCTAGCTAAAACTTCTAATGCCTTGTCTTGAATCAGCGGCTCATAGTGCTCTTCCAGATAAGCATTGGTAGCGGCCGCAGTTTTTTCAATCTTAGCGTATTCTGAAATCAGGCTGCATATCCGATTGTATGCATCCATGTCCAGAGTGCCTGGGTTCAAAAGGAGCAGATATCTGCCGGAACTGTCGTCCTTATAAAGGGAATTCGCATCCTGATAGGAAGTGGAAATCACACGGGCCAGTCGGGTAACATCTCTGAGAGAAGAAAATGAAAACAGGCGGCTGGTGATCTTCACAGAAGAAGCGTCTTTATTATTTTTGGAAGCAGAAGCTTTAGACGCCGGTGCGCCGGACTGTGGTGCAGAGACATCCGCGCTGGAACTGTTCATCTTGCGCAGCATATTGAGTACTTCATCCGCGCCGTCAGCAAAACTATCCATAAGCGCTTCCGTTTCGTCGGAAAAGCTTTCCTCGTCATGAACAGAAGGGGCAAACTTGGAGAAACGAGTATCCAGTTCCTCAGGGTCTTCTACTTTGGTAACAATCAATACAATGCATTCTGCGTTTAAGGGGATTGCCTCGATCATCAAAGGAATATCTTCCGCTTCAAAGCCGCATTCGTAAGCCGCCTGCTGCATCATATCACGGAAAAGACTCTTGGCCTTTTCTGTGCCGTAGGCCAGTTCACTGATCTTTAATTCCCTGTTAAGAAGATCCTCGCGGGTGAGGGTGCATCGAATCTGATGTTCGTTTACTTTTTCTATTTTCATGAGATGTTCACATCCTTTTTGTTATATATATTTTAGGAATTTCCTTTTTTGCCATTATATTATACTTTGCGTCACTTTTAGTCAATAGTGCGCGGAAAGTGTTTAAAAATTTTTAATAATTTTAGAATATGCTTGCTTTTTTGTCAGATTATGGTTATAATCCAACTACAAGATGTCTTCTGACAATCAGCAGCGGAAGGAGGCATGCACAATTTCATAAATAACATCTGTTCCTCCCGGATATTCAACGATAGGGAGGAAGTCTTATAGGCGATGTGTCTGGTCAGAGACCATATCTTATTCCCCTCTATATTTCACAATTATAATTCACAAGGAATGAGTAGGTTATACAGTTATTTTTCATTTTGCATGTCAGGGATATCTTTAGAACTATTTCCACCCTATATATCATATGCCGTTAGTATATCACAATTGATTATTTATATTTCCTTTTGGCTGGTTAGATGAAGGCGTGGACGGTTACACTGTATGAGACAGAGTATTTTCAATAGGAACTTAAGATATTCATTACACAGGGAAGTTCCCGCTTACCGTCGTTGGTGGATGATTGTCTTGGCAGTAGGATTTTGCGATAAGTTATACAAAACGCAGAAAAATGCGAAAAATGTCAAAATCATAATGACTGGAAAGAAATAGTTTGCTATAATTAGGACGGTCAGAAAGGAGCTGGATAGATGAAAAAAGTGATTCCGGTGATCATCGCGATCGTCCTTATTATTGTGATCGCGGCGGCAGGATTAGGTGTGAAGTTGTTGGATAAATATTCTTATTCTAAAGAGAGAGCAGATCTGACAAAGTATTTTGGGGTTACGGGAAGTGATGATGTGCCTGTGATCTTGCAGGATGAGCAGATGGAGGAACACGCGAAGATGTGGGACGGTGTGTGCTACTTTGATCTGGCCACTGTGCACAAATACTTTAACGACAGGTTTTATGAAGATAAGAAGGAAGGGCTTCTTCTCTACGCTTTGCCGGATAAGATTGTGAGAACGGAGATTGGGACGGACACGCTCACAAAGGGAGACGAGGCGGAAACAAGGGATTATGTGATTTCCAGATACGAGGGGGATATGCTCTATATCGCGGCAGATTTTGTGAAAGAGTACGCGAATTTTTCCTATGAGCTTTTTACACAGCCAAATCATATGCAGGTCTATAACCAGTGGAATGAGAGACAGCTGGCGGTGATCGCAAAGGATACCCAGGTGCGTTACCAGGGCGGAATCAAGAGTGATATTCTGACAGATGTAAAGAAAGGCGACGAAGTTGTTGTCTTGGAAGAAATGGAAAAATGGTCGAAGGTAAAAACGAAGGACGCCTTCATCGGTTATGTGGAAAATAAGAGATTAGAAGGGCATAGGGCCCAGACGCCGATTCCGGTGACGGATTATGTGGAGCCGGTGTATGAGTCCAATACCCGTGATCATAAAATAAACATGGCATGGCATGGTGTGGGCAGTGTGGATGGCAATGGGACCCTGGATGCGATGCTTGCAAATACCAAAAGTATTAATGTGATATCCCCCACCTGGTTTACGTTAGTGGGCAATGAGGGAGATTTCAGCAGTTTTGCTTCCCAGTCTTATGTGGATAAGGCGCACCAGAGGGGACTTGAGGTATGGGCTCTTGTGGGCAATGTAGAGAGCGTGGATGTGGATATGTATGAGGTGCTTGCCGGCACCACCAACAGGACCCATCTGATAGACGGTCTGATCAACACTGCCTTGGAATATGGGCTGGATGGTCTTAATATCGATTTTGAGAATATCAGTCTGGACGCAGGAGAACCTTATGTGGAATTTATCAGGGAACTTTCTATTCCCTGTAGAGAGCATGGTATCGTGCTGTCGGTGGATAACTATGTGCCCATGGACCATACAGATCATTATGACCGGGCAGAGCAGGGACTTGTGGCGGACTATGTGGTGATCATGGGATACGATGAACACTATGCAGGAAGCGATAAGGCCGGATCTGTGGCATCCATCGATTTTGTGGAGAGAGGCATAGCCAACACAGTGGAGCAGGTGCCGGCTCAAAAGGTGATCAACGGTATTCCTTTTTATACCAGAATATGGGAGACGTCCGGCACTACCGTTTCCAGCCAGGCTGTGGGCATGGATATGGCGCATGTTTATATGCAGGAACACGGCATCACAGCCAGATGGGATGAGGAGACTTGTCAGAATTATGGGGAGTATCAGTCCGGGGACAGTTTCATTCAGGTATGGCTTGAGGATGCGGAATCAATTCGTGTGAAATTGAATATTATGCAAAAGTACGGGATTGGAGGCGTGGCCGAGTGGAAGCTGGGATTCGAATCGTCTTCTGTCTGGGATGTGATTGAAGAATATATGAATCAATAATAGACCCATGACCGCATTTTTCCGGTTGACCTTTCATATGCATGAATAAAGGCGATGATGTTAGGAATCAAATCATGAAAGGGAACAAACCGCAAATTTATGAGGTGATGGTCAGGGCAGCTTTGTGGATGCTCATGCTGCTCAGTATCTGTTTTGCTGTGCGCGGCGGCGTAAAGATGGCCTCTTCCGGGCGGGTTGAGACAGCAGACCGGCCCTGTGTAGTCATTGACGCGGGCCACGGGGGGACGGATCCAGGGAAAGTCGGTGTGGACGGCAGTCTGGAAAAGGATATTAATCTACAGATTACGAGAAAGCTGCAGAGGTTTCTTGTGATGGCGGATGTGGATGTGGTACTGACCAGGGATGGTGATGCCGGACTTTACGATGAGGAGGCCCCCAATAAAAAAGTACAGGATATGAAGAACCGGGTGAATATCATAGAAGAGAAAAAACCCGATCTTACGGTAAGCATCCATCAGAACAGTTATCATGAAGAATATGTGCATGGTGCGCAGGTCTTTTATTATGCGGGCAGTGAGGAGAGCAAAGAGCTGGCCCAGCGGCTGCAACAAGTTCTGGCGGCAGAGCTGGATCCGGATAATACCAGACAGGCCAAAGCCAATGACAGCTATTATCTTTTAAAGAAGACATCTTCTCCGATTGTTATTGTGGAGTGCGGCTTTTTGTCTAACAACGAGGAGGCGCAGAAGTTATCTTCCGATTTATATCAGGAAAAGGCGGCCTGGGCAATTCATCTTGCTATTTTGCAGCATTTGAACAGCCGGAAATGAAGATAAGGGAAGCAAAAAGACGTGGAGACCAGAATAGTATGTGTAGACGAAAAGAATATAGATAAAGAAGTTATACGGGAAGCCGGAGAGATTGTAAAGGCAGGCGGACTGGTGGCTTTTCCCACGGAGACGGTTTACGGTCTGGGCGGAGATGCCTTAAATCCGGCATCCTCCCGTAAGATTTATGAGGCGAAGGGCAGACCCAGCGACAATCCGTTGATCGTACATATAGCAAAAGTGGAGGCGCTTTCTGCCATTGTGAAGAGGGTGCCTGAGGAGGCGGTGAAGCTGGCACAGGCTTTCTGGCCAGGGCCCTTGACCATGATATTGGAAAAGTCAGATTTGGTGCCGGCAGAGACCACGGGGGGACTTGAGACGGTGGCGGTGCGTATGCCCTCCCACCGGACGGCACTTGCCTTTATTGAGGCAGCAGGCGGTTATGTGGCGGCTCCCAGTGCCAACCGTTCAGGCAGACCCAGCCCTACGGCAGCCAGATATGTGGCCCAGGATTTGGACGGCAGGATTGAAATGATCTTGGATGGTGGAGATGTGGAACTGGGTTTGGAATCTACGATTGTGGATTTGACAGCAGGGACTCCTGTCATACTGCGCCCGGGTTATATCACAAGACAGATGCTTGCAGATATTCTTGGCAGGGTGGAGGAGGATGTGACAATCCTTCGCGACGACAGCGGACAAGCCCCGAAGGCGCCGGGCATGAAGTACAGGCATTATGCGCCCAAAGGAGAACTGACGATCATTGCTGGTCCAAAGCAGGCAGTGGCGGAATATATCAACAGGCAATTGGAAGGCTGTCGGCGTGAGGGTAAGAAAACCGGAGTGATAGCGTCGGACGCCACAATCGGTGTCTATCAGGCGGATGTGTGCAAGAATGCCGGTGACCCTCTGGATGAAAGTGCGCTGGCAAAACGGCTGTACCGTATTTTGCGGGAATTTGATGATGAGGATGTGGAAATCATTTATTCGGAGAGCTTTGCAGGTGCCGGTGTGGGACAGGCCGTGATGAACAGACTCTTAAAGGCAGCCGGTCACAGGGTAATAGAGTTGAAATAACGCGGATTTAGGTGTAAGATTACAGTAGATATATTGCAAGTATATGGGGTTCTTATGTTAAGGAGGCAGAAAGTATGATAGCGATTGGCAGTGATCACGGCGGTTTTGATTTGAAACAGAAGGTGATGACACATTTGAAGGAACGGGGATTCGAGTATAAGGACTGCGGCTGTATGGATAAGAGTTCCTGTGATTATCCGGTATACGGGGCGGCGGTTGCCAAAGCGGTGGCTTCCGGGGAGTGTGACAGGGGAATTGTTATCTGCACCACAGGTATCGGTATTTCCATCACGGCAAATAAAGTGAAAGGAATACGCTGCGCACTCTGCGGTGATCCGGTTTCTGCAAGACTTACGAGAGAACATAACGATGCGAATGTACTTGCTATGGGCGCAGCCATTATTGGAGAGAGCGTGGCTCTTAATATTGTAGATATCTTTTTGGACACGGAGTTTTCCGGGGTGGAAAGACACCAGAGGAGAGTAGACCTGATCGAACAGTGTTAAGGCTGGAGGGAAGATATGGGAAGAAAGCAAAAGCTGGCAGCTTGTCTTGCGCTTATTTTGCTGTGTAGTGTCATGCCCTTCTCTGTACAAGCCACGGAGGAGACCAGGGAAAAAATCCGTCGGGCAGAACAGGAAAAAAAGGAGACGGAATCCAGGCTCGATCAGACAGAGGAGAATCTGAAAGACTTAAATGAACAACATAGTTCTCTACAGGGGGCACTGTCTACTTTAAATACAGAATTAACCCAGGTGAGTAATAACTTAAGCGAGCTGGAGCAGAATATTATCGATAAAGAGGCCGAGATTGCGGCATTGGATGAAGAAATCGAGGAAGTAACAGAGGAGCTTGAAACGGCCATTGCGCTGAAGGATGGTCATTATGATACGATGAAACACCAGATTCAGTTTATGTATGAGCGCGGTGATTTCTTATATATGGAGCTCTTATTTTCGTCAGGTAATTATTTCGATTTTTTGAATAAAAACGATTATATCGAACAGTTGTCGGCTTATCAGCAGAAGGTGCTGCAGGAGTATAAGGATGCGCAGGCTTCCATGGAACAGAAGCAGGCAGAGCTGGAATTAGCCAAGGAGCAGCAGGAGGAGAACAAGGCGGAACTTGATGATTATAAAGTACAGGTAGTGGCGGAGCAGAGCCGCGTATCCGGTTTGGTCAGCCAGACTTCCAATTCCATTCATGCAACAGCCGATCAGATTTCGAATGCAGAGGCGGAGGCGCTTGCCTACGAACAGGAGCTCAAGGAGCAGGAAGAGAATCTAACGGCTCTGCGGGCGAAACTGGAAGAGGAAATACGTATGTCCCAACGGGCGGCCCAGTCCAGCTGGCGTGATATTTCCGAGGTGGATTTTGCGGAAGGGGACAGATATCTTTTGGCGAATCTGATCTATTGCGAGGCGGGGGGAGAACCTTACGAAGGACAGGTAGCAGTTGGGTCGGTGGTGATCAACCGGGTGCTCAGTTCGGTTTATCCTGATACAGTAACAGGTGTGATTTATCAAAATAAACAGTTTTCTCCGGTAGGAAGCGGCAGACTGGCGCTTGCACTGGCGGAAGGCAGGGCAACGTCCAGATGTTATCAGGCGGCCGATGAGGTGATGAGCGGTGCCACCAATGTGGGCAACTGTGTGTATTTCAGGACGCCGATAGATGGAATAACCCCTAAATATCGAATTGGCGGTCATATATTTTATTGAGATACATATTTTGAAAGAGGGGCCTGCAGGTTTTCAAAGCCGCCGGCATAGATAATCTGTAACAGATGGTTTAAGTTGAGAAGTGATTTTTTGAGCATATCATCGGTGAGAAGGCCGCTTTCCTGAGCGGTGATGAGCTCATCGATATCCACGACTTTGACAAAGCCGTCCGGATAGACGATGACGTCCACCAAAAGATCTGTGATGATGTAGGTATCTGTGCCGGCATTGTAATCATAGTCAACAATATCGCAATACCAATACAGAAGTGAGTTGTCTTCCCGATAGAAGCGGCTCACTTTTATACCTTCCAGCAGATAGTAGCAGGAAAGACCATGATGAAGATCTTTACGGGGTTTTAAGGTGTTCCAGCTGGTCACAATGATATGTTCATCACGGTATAACAACATGTCATCTTTCAACAGCACACATTCTTCAGGAATCAGTCTTTTACGGTATAAAATCGGACCTGCCATACTACCTCCCCATAGGTAAAGAGAATACGAAATAACTTCTTACTCGTTACGTTACACTTACAGCGGTGAAAAGTCAATGTAAATTGTTCTAAATGCTTCTATAATTTACCTGATTTTCACAATAATACTGGACACAGATACCAAAAGTGGATATAATTTTAATGTTAGCTTTGATGGGGAAAGGGACGTATTTTGAAATATAACAAAAATGTCTACCAGGCGCTTATGATGATTACCCAGTTTGGGATTAATATGCTGGTTCCTATATTGCTCTGTTCCTTTGCGGGTATGTTTCTAGATCACAAATTAGGGACCTCTGTCTGGACGGTGGCGCTCTTTTTTGTGGGTGCTTTGGCGGGTTTTACCAATGTGTTTCGTTTCGCGAAGAAGATTTACGAGACCCCGGCGGTTACCCGCAGGCGCAGAACGGATAACAATGACAAGGATAAGCCGGACGGTGCCGGGAAGGACAGGCAGACCTTATAGAATAGAAAAGTGGTGTCAGTTGTGAGAAGAAAAATAGATTCGACATTGTTTGAGCTTTGTCTGGGGATTTTTTTATACGGTGTTGTTTTCGAGATGATACTATTGGTTTTTTCCAGAAATGTGTCTTACAGCCTTGGATTATGGATCGGTGTCATCCTTGCAATGACGGGGGCCGTTCATATGTGGTGGTCTTTGGACAGAGGGCTTGACATGTCCGTAAAGGACGCGGTAAAGAGTATGGGTGTCAACAATATCATCCGGTATCTGGTTTTGGTCATTGTGATGATGGTTTTGATTTATACGAAGTTTGCCAATCCGATGTTTGCGTTCTGCGGATATATGGGCATGAAACTGTCTGCCTATCTTAATCCGCTTATACACAGGATGTGCACGAAAAAAACATCGAAACAGTGAGAGACTGCTTTTGCAAGCTTTTATAATCTGGTCTGAAAAAACGCTAAACGGCGCTTTTTTCATAAATATGTCTGATTTCAAAAAAGATGTGTAGAAGGAGGTGAAAGTATGGGACAGGGAATATTATTATCTGCGGGTGCAGACATTGACTTCATGATTCACGGGGTGTTTTCCTACGAACTGTTCGGGCAGACCGTTTGGATTACAACCACCCATGTATGCGTGCTGATTGTCATGCTGGTGATTGTGACGTTTTGTCTTTTGGCAAATCGTGCGGTCAAACATGCATCGGATGTTCCGGGTACTTTCCAGAATGTTGTTGAACTGGTGGTGGAGATGCTGGATAAAATGATTGGCGGTGTTATGGGAAGATTCAGCCCCAAGTTTCGCAATTATATCGGCACAATCTTCATTTTTATCCTGCTTAGCAATATTTCCGGATTGTTCGGACTAAGACCGCCCACGGCAGATTACGGGGTGACCTTTGCGATGGGTATTATGACATTTGTGCTGATTCACTACAATCAGTTCAAATACCAGAAAGTAAAGGGTGTCATCGCTGGTCTGTGCGATCCGTGGCCTATCTGGGCGCCGATTAATATTATCGGTGATGTAGCCGTACCGATCTCATTGTCGCTGCGTCTGTTTGCCAATGTCTTATCCGGTACGGTCATGCTGGCATTAGTATATGCGCTCTTGTCAAAGATTGCCATTATCTGGCCGGCAGCGCTACATGTGTATTTTGATCTGTTTTCCGGAGCGATTCAGACATATGTATTCTGTATGTTGACCATGACATATATTACCAATGCCTGTACCACAGACGAGTAATTATAGTAAGTAAACCATTTTAAATTTTGAAACACATATTAAAGGAGGAAATCAAAAATGGGAGAATTTAACAACAACTTTATCTTAGGATGTTCAGCAATCGGTGCCGGACTTGCGGTTATCGCAGGTATTGGACCTGGTGTAGGTCAGGGTATTGCAGCGGGACACGCGGCTGCAGCAGTAGGAAGAAATCCGGGTGCTAAGTCTGATGTTACTTCCACCATGTTATTAGGGCAGGCGGTTGCCGAGACTACAGGTCTGTATGGTCTGTTGATTGCGATGCTGCTTCTGTTCGTTAAGCCTTTACTTCCCTAGGAGTAAATTCCTTCGGAGATTAACTGGAGCAAATTCCTGCGGAATTAGCTCCGCGAGGACCGCTTTGCGGCCTCGGAAAAAGCCGTGGGGAATTGAAGTAAATTCCTGCGGAGATTAGCTGGAGCAAATTTCTTCGAAGATTAGCTGGAGCAAATTCCTGCGAAATTAGCTCCGTGAGGACTGCTTTGCGGCCTTGCATGTATGTTAAGAATTACGAAAAGAAAGGGGGACTGAGGGCTTGAATGTAACAGCTACGGGTTTGGTGCTGGCATCGGCGGAGATGGCGCCGAGACTTTTTGATTTGGATTTGCAGCTTATTGCGGATTCCGCGTTGATGATTATTGCTGTGTTTTCCCTGTTTTTGATTGCATCCCATTTCCTGTTTAATCCGGTCAGGGATATGATGCAGAAGCGACAGGACAGAATCAGAAATGAGCTCGATACGGCGGCTGCTGATATGGAAAGTGCCAGAGCACTGAAAGAAGAGTATGAAGCCAAGTTAAAAGATATTGACAAAGAGGCTGAGGCTATCCTTGCAGAGGCAAGGAAGAAGGCGTTGGCCAATGAGAATAAGATCGTAGCGGATGCGAAGGAGGAAGCTGCCAGAATCATTGAAAGAGCCGGTGTGGAAGCAGAACTTGAGAAGAAGAAAGCTACAGACGAGGTGAAACGTGAGATGGTAGTTCTGGCGTCCATGATGGCCGGCAAGGTTGTGAGCGCCGCGATTGATACGACTGTACAGGACAGTCTGGTAGAAGAGACACTGAAAGAAATAGGTGAGAGCACATGGCTAAGCTGATTTCAAAGACATACGGTGATGCGTTGTTTGAACTTGCGGTCGAAGAGAACAAGGTAGACGTCCTGTTAGAAGAAATCGAGCAGCTTCAGAAAATTCTTGCGGAAAATGAGGATTTTGGCAGACTGATGAATCATCCGAAAGTCATCAAGGAAGAGAAGACTGCGGTTGCCAAAAACGTTTTTGCAGGAAGGATATCTGAGGAACTGCTGGGCTTTTTGACTATCATTATCTCGAAAGACCGTTATAAGGAAATTGATCAGATCCTGGCATATTTTGTGGACAAAGTCAAGGAGTATAAGGGAATCGGCATCGCAACGGTGACGACTGCGGTTCCACTTAAGGAGGAACAGTGCAAAAAGATTGAACAAAAACTTCTTGATACCACCAAATATAAGTCGATGGAAATGCACTATGGATTGGATGAGTCGCTGATCGGCGGCATGGTAATCCGCATTGGCGACAGGGTTGTGGACAGTAGTGTCAGTACAAAGTTAAATGAATTACAAAGAGAACTGCTGAAAGTGCAGATCTGAAGAAATTTAGAAGAAAGGTGCGTATGATCCATGAATTTAAGACCAGAAGAAATCAGTTCAGTCATTAAGGATCAAATCAAGAGATATGCGGCGGAACTGGAAGTATCCGAGGTGGGTACGGTTATCCAGGTAGCTGACGGTATCGCTCGTGTGCACGGACTTGAGAATGCGATGCAGGGTGAGCTTTTGGAATTCCCCGGTGAAGTTTACGGTATGGTATTGAACCTGGAAGAAGATAATGTGGGCGCGGTATTACTTGGCAGCCAGCATAATATCAATGAAGGCGATATCGTAAAGACTACAGGCAGAGTTGTGGAAGTGCCTGTAGGCGATTGTATGCTCGGACGTGTGGTAAATGCCCTTGGACAGCCGATTGACGGCAAGGGACCGATTCAGAATGATAAATATCGTAAGATAGAAAGAGTTGCATCTGGTGTCATCACAAGAAAATCTGTGGATACACCATTACAGACAGGTATTAAGGCTATTGATGCCATGGTGCCGATTGGAAGAGGACAGCGTGAGCTGATTATCGGTGACAGACAGACCGGTAAGACGGCTATCGTTATTGATACCATTATTAACCAGAAGGGACAGGGCGTCAAATGTATCTATGTGGCCATAGGACAGAAGGCTTCCACAGTCGCCTCTATTGTTAAGACACTGACAGAGCATGGTGCTATGAGCTATACCACGGTAGTGGCGGCGACAGCCAGTGAACTTGCGCCGCTTCAGTACATTGCACCGTATTCAGGCTGTGCAATCGGTGAGGAATGGATGGAGAATGGTGAGGATGTGCTTGTGGTCTATGATGATCTGAGCAAACATGCTACGGCTTACCGTACACTCTCCCTGCTCTTAAAGAGACCGCCGGGGCGTGAAGCTTATCCTGGTGATGTATTTTATCTGCACTCGAGACTCCTGGAGCGTGCGGCGAGAATGAATGAGGAGTATGGCGGCGGTTCCCTGACAGCGCTCCCGATTATCGAGACCCAGGCAGGCGATGTATCCGCTTATATTCCGACCAATGTCATTTCCATTACAGATGGTCAGATTTACTTAGAGACAGAGATGTTTAACTCTGGTTTCAGACCGGCTGTCAATGCGGGTCTGTCCGTATCCCGAGTGGGCGGCGCAGCACAGATTAAGGCTATGAAGAAGATTGCGGCACCTATTCGTACAGAACTTGCACAGTACAGAGAGCTTGCTGCGTTCTCTCAGTTCGGTTCGGAATTGGATGCGGATACCAAGGAGAAGCTGGCACAGGGCGAGCGTATCAAAGAAGTCTTGAAACAGCCTCAGTATCAGCCCATGCCGGTACAGTATCAGGTTATCATCATCTATGTGGTGACAAACAAGTATCTGCTGGATATTCCGGTGGCTGATGTCACCAGATTTGAGAAGGAACTGTTTGAGTTCCTGGATACCAAGTATCCTGAGGTCCCGGGTGCGGTTGAGAAAGAGCATGTGATCTCCGAGGAGACAGAGGCAACGTTGAAGAAGGCTGTGGAAGAGTTCAAGGCGCAGTTTCATTAAGTAGAAAGTAGAGGGTGACGCTATGGCCTCAATGAGAGACATTAAAAGGCGTAAAGGCAGTATCCAGAGTACTCAGCAGATTACCAAAGCCATGAAACTCGTCTCTACTGTGAAGTTACAGAGAGCGAAACAGCGCGCGGAACAGTCCAAGGCATATTTTAACTGCATGTATGAGACAGTAACTTCCATGCTGGCTAAGACCAGCGGATTGAACCATCCTTATCTGAAAGCGGGAGAATCGAAGAAGAAGGCGGTCATTGTGATCACTTCCAACAGAGGACTTGCGGGTGGATACAATTCCAATATTGTGAAACTGATCACAAAGGGAGATTTCAATAAGGAAGATCTGGAGATATACGCAATTGGTAAAAAGGGTAAGGATGCACTGCATCGTCATGGTTATCACATTGTGGAAGACAACCCTGATATTATTGAGGAGCCTTCTTATGTGGATGCCATGGTAATCAGTGACAAACTGCTCAAATCCTTTGCGGCAGGGGAAATCGGAGAGATTTATCTGGCTTATACCAGATTTAAGAATACGGTAGTCCATGAACCGACACTCTTAAAGCTCCTTCCGGTAGAGCCGGCAGACAGTGCAGAAAGCGAAGCGGAGACAGGCAGTAAGGCGATGATGAACTTTGAGCCCGAGGATGACGAGGCGCTTGACATGATCATTCCCAAATATGTTACGAGTCTGATCTACGGTGGCCTGGTGGAAGCGGTCGCAAGTGAGAACGGTGCAAGGATGCAGGCGATGGATTCCGCTACGAGCAACGCTGAGGAAATGATAGATCATTTATCTCTGATGTACAACAGAGCGCGTCAGGGATCTATTACGCAGGAATTAACAGAAATTATCGCAGGTGCAAACGCTATCTCATAGCATGAAGCAGGCATACTGCAATGTTATGGTGATTGTGATTGCACATAAATAAACATGAGTGAAAGGATAAAAAGATGGCAGAAGTAAAAACAGGTGAAAATCTTGGAAAAATCACTCAGATCATCGGTGCGGTGCTTGATATCAAGTTTTCGGCGGGAAGCCTGCCGGAAATCAACGACGCGATTAAGATTCCGCTCAAGGATTCCGGGGAATTGGTTGTGGAAGTGTCGCAGCATCTGGGTGATGATACCGTCAGATGTATCGCCATGGGTTCTACCGATGGACTGGTAAGAGGCATGGAAGCGGTCGCAACAGGCGCTCCCATCACAGTTCCGGTGGGTGAGAATACCCTGGGAAGAATCTTTAACGTGTTAGGTCAGCCGATTGACAATATTGAGGCGCCTAAGGATGTATTCTATGAGCCGATTCACAGACCGGCTCCTAAGTTCGAGGAACAGGCTACAGAGACAGAGCTTTTGGAGACCGGTATCAAGGTCGTAGACCTTCTGTGTCCTTATCAGAAGGGCGGTAAGATTGGTCTGTTCGGCGGCGCCGGTGTAGGTAAGACGGTGCTGATTCAGGAGCTGATTCGTAATATCGCCACAGAGCACGGCGGTTATTCCGTATTTACCGGTGTGGGCGAGCGTACCAGAGAGGGAAATGACCTCTATTATGAAATGAAAGAGTCAGGTGTTATTGATAAGACCACCATGGTGTTCGGACAGATGAACGAGCCGCCGGGGGCCAGAATGCGTGTGGGCCTTACAGGTTTGACTATGGCGGAGTACTTCCGTGATAAGGGCGGTAAGGACGTACTGTTGTTTATTGATAATATCTTCCGTTTTACCCAGGCGGGTTCGGAAGTGTCTGCACTGCTTGGCCGTATGCCTTCCGCAGTGGGTTACCAGCCTACGTTACAGACAGAAATGGGCGCCCTGCAGGAGCGTATTACTTCCACCAAGAACGGTTCCATCACTTCCGTACAGGCGGTTTATGTGCCTGCGGATGACTTGACGGACCCTGCGCCGGCTACCACATTTGCGCATCTGGATGCAACGACGGTGTTGTCCAGATCGATTGTTGAACTTGGTATTTATCCGGCAGTAGATCCTCTTGAATCTACCTCCAGAATCTTGGATCCCAGAGTGGTAGGACAGGAACACTATGAAGTAGCCAGAGGCGTACAGGAGATTCTGCAAAGATATAAGGAATTGCAGGATATCATCGCAATCCTGGGTATGGATGAGCTTTCAGAGGAAGATAAGCTGGTCGTATCCCGTGCAAGAAAGGTACAAAGATATTTGTCTCAGCCGTTCTTCGTAGCAGGGCAGTTTACCGGTATGGAAGGTAAGTATGTGCCGATTGCAGAGACAATCCGCGGCTTTAAAGAGATTCTGGAAGGCAAACACGACGACATTCCGGAGAGTTATTTCCTGAATGCAGGAAGCATTGACGATGTACTTGCCCGTGTCAAATAATAAGACATGAAGCTATACGTAGGCGACAGAGAACGCCGCCTAAGAACAGCTAAGTCATGTGTGGAAGAAATGCATAGAGCGCATTTCTTCCGGGTCGTAGGGATTAGAAGTTAGGAAAGCAGGTTAGGATATGGCTGATGATAGAAATTTTACTTTAAAGATCATTACACCGGACAGGGTATTCTATGAGGAAGAAGCGTCCATGGTAGAATTCAATACGGTCGAAGGTGAGGTCGGTATCTATAAAGACCATATTCCGATGACTATGATTGTTGCGCCTGGAATTCTCACGATCACCAGGGACGGCGAGGTGAAGGAAGCAGCGCTCCATGCAGGATTCGTCGAGGTGCTTCCCGATAAAGTCACGATTCTTGCAGAGATTGTAGAATGGCCGGGAGAGATTGATGTGACGCGTGCGGAGGAGTCGAAGTCGCGTGCAGAGGAGAGAATCCGGGAACATGCGCCAGGGACAGATATGAAAAGGGCGGAAATGGCCTTAAAGCGCGCAGTTGCAAGAATTGAAGTGGTGAAATGACAGTGTAACATAGTAATATGTACAATAAGGGAGCGGAATAAGACCGTTCCCTTATTGATTTTTTGAAACAGAGCAAAACCATTTCGCGCAGAACGCATATGATAAGGTAAATGATATGAATGCGTGTACGGGAATGTGCACGGGAGGAAGAACAGCATGAATCAATCAAGAGTTTTACCTTTTTATATGGCATATCCGCTACCCTTGTATTATCAGGAAGAAGATACCGTGACAAGGGACTTGGAATACTTACAGCAGATGTATCCTCTGGAAGCGAAAAAATACCAGAAAATCATTGCGGACACTCTGGATAAACTGGATTATGAAGGCAGCATGATCTACGATGAGTATCCGGACAGGTGGCAGATATACCGCCTTACCCAGATCATCGTGGATAAGATGAAGAAGATGGAAAGTGCGGAGGCATTGGCATCCAAGGCGGGGCAGGAAACGGATGCAAGCGGCACAGATGGGGGAGCGGCAGACAGCAGGCAGGGAAATGAGAGGGCTTTTGAAGAAGCTTTGAAAGCGCAGGAGAGAGCCGTATCCGAGAAAGATTGGGACAGAATCACAGAATTTGTGCAGGTACTTTTGTGCTATGAGATTTATAAAAAGCGCCACTCTAATCGCAATGGTATTTTAAAATTTTAGTTGTGGTTTTTTCAGAATCTGATTAAAATAGTAACAGAGTGTAAACCGGATTAGAGGACATATTAGGATGAATGAGCAGTTTAAGGCGCTTTTACAGGATATTGTAGATGGAGGCCTCTATCAGATTGTATTGAGCAATCCCAGAAAAAAGGGGGATTCTTTTGCACATAAGGTGAAGATTAGACCTGTTATGATCAAAGAAAATCTTCTTTTTCAGGAGACGGTGTATCAGGGAACAAAAGTTTTTCACAACAATTATGAAGCAGGCCCCATGATTGACCGGATAGAAGCGTGGATGAAGCAGGAGTTTAGGCAGTGTGAGGCAGAACATAAGACAAACAGGGCGGTGGTGCTTGTCAGTAAGAAGGGCAAGATGACTGTAAATAGAAAACAGACGGAGCATCCGGCGGCACGCACAGAGGAAGAACAGAAAATGCAGATGTCTCATAATCGGGCGAAACACTATATTTTGGAAGAGGGCAGACCGGTCCCCTTTCTGATAGATTTGGGCGTGCAGACTAAGGATGGAAAGATTGTGCACTCCCGTTACGATAAGTTCAGACAGATTAACCGTTTTTTGGAATTTATTGAAGATATTTTGCCCACACTCCCTAAGGAAGAGACTGTGCGTATCCTGGACTTTGGATGTGGCAAGTCCTATCTTACTTTTGCAATGTATTACTATCTGCATGATCTGAAAGGCTATGATGTAGAGATCACGGGGCTTGATTTGAAAGAAGATGTGATCGCACAGTGTAATCTTCTGGGCAGAAAGTATGGTTATGAGAAGCTCACCTTCCTGAAAGGAGATATTGCGGATTACGAGATGAGAGACAGGGTGGATATGGTGGTGACGCTTCATGCCTGCGATACGGCTACGGATTTTGCGCTTGCGAAAGCTGTGAAATGGAATGTGAAAGTCATCTTGTCAGTCCCCTGCTGTCAGCATGAGGTGAACCGGCAGATTTGTAATAAAGAATTGGCATCAGTCCTGCGATATGGTATTATCAAAGAGCGTATGTCGGCGTTGATTACAGATGCACTCCGTGCCGGACTGTTAGAAGCAGAGGGGTATGAGACGAATATCCTTGAATTTATTGATATGGAGCATACGCCGAAAAATCTCCTGATTCGGGCGGTGAAGCGGCCTGATATGGACGCTGAAAAGAGGCAGTGCAGAAGAGAAGAGGCGAACCTCCTTGCAGAGCATTTACAGATAGAGCCAACCCTGCTTAGGCTATTGCAAGATTAGGCCGGGACAGGGTTTGACAGAGGAATCGCATATTTATGAAGAGAGCAATCATAAAGGGTGTTATTTTGGGAATCATTTTTGCGCTGGCATTGATGATTTTGAGCAAGGTGATGAACCAGGGAAACACCGATATGACAACTGAAATGGGAGAGGCATCCTACCCTGTGGTGTCCATGTATATGGACGGGCACAGGGTTAATAGTCTGCACGGTTATGCCGAGAGTATGAGCAGCGCATATCTGCGAGAGACTTTGCAGCCTGTGGAGAATGACAGAAAAGTCCGCGTCCAGATTGACACATACGGCAGGAAGATAGAGGAGATTGCCTTTGAAGTGCGCAGTCCTGACGGGGAGCGTCTGGTGGAGAATACCCAGGTGGATAATTTTGAGCAGGATGAAGATGTCATTCAGTTTGAGATTACCTTAAAAGACTTGATAGAAAATGACAGGGAGTATATGCTGGTATTTCTGGTCACGCCTCAGGGAGCGGAACCCATACGCTATTATACCAGAATGGTTATGAGCGATTCCCTGCATGTGAAAGAGAAACTGGACTATGTTCAGGATTTCCACGAGCGTACCTTTGACAAAGAGGCGGCTGCTGAATTGACGAAATATTTAGAGTCCAATGAGGAAGGTGACAATACCACCTTTCACAAGGTGACGATTCATTCCAGTTTTGCCCAGGTGACATGGGGAGACCTTGTAGTGCACAAGGTGCTGGAACCCAAGATACTGATCAAGGAGCTGACAGAACAGACAGGTTCTTTCGTTATGGAATATCTGGTCAGTATGAAAGAAGGCAGGAGGACGGCGTATTACCGGATAGAAGAATATTATAGAGTGCGCTACACGCCGGACAGAATGTATCTGCTTGACTTTGAGAGGACTATGGAGCAGATTTTTGATGAGGATGGGGACGTCTATGTCAATGACAAGATTCTGCTTGGCATTACGGGTGATCAGGTAGCACTTCATGAGAGCGACGGCGGGAATGTTTTTGCTTTCACCGTGGCGGACAAACTTTACAGCTATAATGTGACAGACAATAAGCTGGCCAGGCTTTTTGGCTTCTACGGAAATGTAGATTTGCTGCTGGATGAGCGCTGTGCTTATAACAGACATGACATTCAAGTGCTGGGTGTGGATGAGACCGGCAATATTGCCTTTCTTGTTTATGGTTATATGAACCGGGGACGGCATGAGGGAAATGTCGGAGTGGCGGTGTACGGCTATAACAGTATGACGAATACTGTAGAGGAAAGGCTTTATATTCCTTATAACAAATCCTATGAATTGTTGAAGGCAGACATGGAGAAGCTGTCCTATGTGAATAAGTCCGGTATCTATTATTTTATGATAGATGGGGCTGTATATGGGGTGAATCTGGAGACCCTGGCCTGCCAGACGGTGGTTTCCGGACTGCGGGAAGGCTCATACCATGTGTCGGATTCCAATAAGATGTTTGTCTGGCAGGAGGGCAGTGATCTCTATGCGGCCACAGGATTAGTGTTAATGAATCTGAATACACAGACGCAGACCCGGATTGATGCGGGTGTCGGTGAGTATATTTCCGTGCTTGGATTTATGGATGAGGATTTGATTTACGGTCTTGCGAGAAAGAACGATGTGGTGGTAAACCATACCGGAATCACCACCTTTCCCATGTATCAGCTGCGGATACAGAGCGACGAAGGAAAGGTGTTAAAGACCTATCGAAAAGAGAATGTCTATGTGGTGGGCAGCGAGATTCAGGAAAATCAGATCAACTTGCTGCGGGTGGTATTTGATGAGGAGAGCGGCAGTTACGAGCCGGTCTCAGACGATCAGATTATGAGTACCGAAGAAGTGAAGACGGGCAGTAACACACTAAATTATGTGGCGGTTGAGACGTATGAGACCATTTGCCAGATTGCCGTCAAAAACGAGATAGACAGTAAGTCGCTGCTGCATCTGACACCTAAGGAAGTGCTTTTTGAGGGCAGCCGCACGGTCAATACGCCGGCCGAGGGTAACATAGAGGCCAGGTTTTATGTCTATGGCAAGAATGGCATAGAGGGTATCTTTGTCAATCCCGGCAGGGCTGTGGAACTGGCTTACCGCACGGCAGGCGTGGTGGTGGATGACGACGGCGATTACATCTGGCGGCGTGAGACAAGAAGCAGCCGGAATCAGATCATGGCGATCACGGAGGATGTGGTCACTGAGAGTAAGAGTTCACTGGCAGTCTGTCTGGATACAATCCTGCGCTTTGAGGGAATTTCCAGAAATACACAAAGACTCCTGAACCGTGGGGATACGGTGTTTGATATTTTAAGAAACGATTTGCAGGAATGTACGATTCTGGACTTGTCTGGATGCAGTTTGGATGCAGTATTATATTACGTCAATAAGGATATTCCCGTGTTAGCCACTTTAGAGGATGGCAACGCGGTGCTGATTGTGGGATTCAATGAGCTTAATATTGTAGTCATGGATCCGGTAGCGGGTACTTTGGAAAAGCGGGGCATGAATGATTCCACGGAGTGGCTGAATGAGAATGGGAATCTGTTTATTGCCTATATCAGGAAAGAATAGAAAATAGAATGCTATCATGGAGATTAGGATGGATAAGGGTATCGGTGCAGTAGTTTTTGATATGGACGGCGTTATCTTTGACAGCGAGAGACTGATTCTTGTCTGTTGGGAGAAGGTTGGGCAAAAGCATGGTCTTGTGGGAATCAAGGAGGCGGCGTTAGACTGCATTGGGACTAATGCGGTGAAGACGAAAGAGATTATGAAGGAGCATTACGGAGAGGAATTTCACTATGAGGCGTACAGCAAAGAGGCTTCCGTGATGTTTCATGAGGTGGTTAACAGGGATGGTCTGCCGGTGAAAAAGGGAGTACGTGAATTGATGGAGTATTTAAAGGCACAAAGTATTCCCATGGCTCTGGCTTCTTCCACACGTCTGCAGGTGGTGACACAGGAGCTGCAGCAGGCCGGATTGTATGAATACTTCCGAGCCGTGGTGGGCGGAGATCAGTTAAAACGCAGCAAACCGGCGCCCGATATCTACCTGGCAGCCTGTGAGAAGCTGGGAGTAGAGCCGGCGGATGCTTATGCCATAGAGGATTCCTACAATGGCATTCGTGCTTCACACAGCGCGGGGATGCGTCCCATCATGGTGCCGGACCTGCTTCCTGCCACAGAGGAGATGTATGAAAAGAGCATTGCGGTACTGGATAATCTGGTGATGGTCAAAGACTTTTTCAAGGAAATAAGCAGACGAAAGGACACGCTATAAAGGGATAGGTGCGGTATGAAAAGAGATATGAAAGAAATAGCAATGCGGGTGGTAATCCTGTTGATTGGGCTGACCATAGCGCATCTGGGAGTGACTTTGTTTCTGTTGACGGAGCTGGGGGCGGACCCGTTTAACGTGCTGGTGCAGGGAATTTTCCGCACCATAAGCGGTATGACGGGAGCAAAGGTGCTGACGCACGGGTATACGCATATTGCGATCTGCTTTTTGATTATCCTGGTGCTTCTGATTGTGGACAGAAGTTACATTAAAATTGGGACAATCCTCTGTATGGTGTGCGGCGGACCGATCATTGATTTCTTTACCAGGCTCCTGCAGTTTATGTTTGCTCAGGAAAGGACACTGTGGTTTAAACTGCCGGTGCTTGCCCTGGGATGTGTGATATTGGCTTTTGGTATGACCATTGTGATCAAATCGGATGCCGGAACCGGCCCCAATGACTTGGTGGCACTGGTCATCAGTGAGAAAACACACAAGAAGTTTGGTATCGTGCGGATTATTGTGGATGTGTCTTTTGTGGTGGTGGGATTTTTATTGGGAGGTTCCTTTGGCGTGGGCACGATTGTCTGTGCCTGTCTGGTAGGACCTGTGGCAGGATTTTTCCTGCCACATAGTGAAAAAATAGTAGAACGTATCCTACATAGATTTCGGTAAAGCTGCTTACAGTAAATGCATATGAGAGCTTAACGAATCATAAATATCTTCCCCTGATACTTTTGTAAGGCGGTAAGCAGTAACATGCCTAAGATACCGCAGGAGATCACTTCTCCGGCGCCTACGGTGAGGCAGTAATATCCATAGCACTGCAGGGGGCTCATGCCTTCCACCAAAAGGCCGTATCCATAGATTAATATAAGAGGGACAATGATGGTATTGGCAAGAATCGGACATACAGGCGCGCACCATTTCCACTTGCGAAGGGCATAAGTGCCCATGGCGCCGATTAATGTTGCCAGACTGCCAAATAGAATATCCGGCAGGGCACAGCCTGTCAGTATGTTGCTCAACAGACAGCCGATGAAGAGACCGGGAATCGCGGCTGGGGTAAAAAAGGGCAGGATTGTGAGTGCCTCTGAGAAACGTACCTGTATGGCGTAGTTAGCAAGTCCAAGAGAATTTGCTATGAAGGTTAACACAACGTAGATGGCGGCGATCATGGCCGCCTGGACCAACGACAGGGTCGAAGAAAAGACTGCCCGGGAAGGGACAGCAGCTACTTTGTTTTTCATGATTTTATTCTCCTTTAGTTTTGTTTTACGAGTGGAAGGTCTCGAACACTCGGGTCATGATGAAAGACCTTGGTTATGATAGGAATCCCCGAAGATTTATTATACAGTGAAATTATGAAAAGTCAAGTGGCGAGATGAGAATGGAGGCAATTATGCAAAAACGTATCGAAGAAATGTTTGATAAAATGTATCCCATGACAGAGGGCCTGAAAAAGAAGGCTTACGAGACGTGGATGGAAGAATTCCGCGAGAAACACAAGGAGATTTTGAAGGAAATCATAGAATCCGTGGAGAAAGCGCAGGAGCGTGAAGAAAAGGCTTTGGAAATAGCGGCGGTATTTGCGGATGCGGTGGAGAGTAAATTTTCAAAAAGAGGCAGGATATCGGCAAGGAAACAGGTGGATATCAACTGCTTTATGATTTATTATATATTTCCGGCTATTTTGCTGACACAAAGCGATTATGCTGTGATGATGGCAGATGCAATCCGGGATACGTGGAAGGTACGCTTTAAGAACAGCAGTCATCTTGAATATACGGATTATAATACCATACATGGGTCCTTCAACGAGAAAATATTTGGGATGTTTTAAGAAATGAAAACGAGGGGAATTTATATCCCCTCGATGTCTCCTTCATGATATCTTGCCACACAGGCTTGAATACGTTCCACAGGATTTAAAAGGTCACTGATGGAAGTGTCATGGTTTAAGGTGTCAATGATGTAAGCGATGTATTTACTCATATCACAGTCAATATACCATTCGCGGTTTAAAAGTTCTGGCGTCTGATAAATCAAATTGGTGGTCAAAACCCTGTGAATAATGCCCTCATTATAGGCTTTGTCAAATCCTGCAAGGCCCGCGGTAAACAGACCGAAAGTGGAGAAGACAAAGATACGATTGGCTTTCCGCTCTTTGAGTGCGGCAGCGACTTCCAATACACTCTCGCCGGAGGAAATCATATCGTCTATGATGATAACGTCTTTTCCCTCCACACTGCTTCCCAAAAATTCATGGGCAATAATGGGATTTCTGCCGTTTACGATTCTGGTGTAGTCTCTTCTCTTATAAAACATACCCATATCAAGTCCCAGCACATTGGCAATATAGATGGCTCTGCTCATGCCGCCTTCATCAGGACTGATGACCATCATATAATCGGCATCAATTTTTAAATTTCGTACATGCGCCAATAATCCTTTAATGAACTGATAGGCAGGCTGGACCGTCTCAAAGCCATGGAGGGGGATCGCGTTCTGGACACGGGGGTCATGGGCGTCAAAAGTAATGATATTATCCACTCCCATATTTACCATTTCCTGCAGCGCCAGCGCGCAGTCCAAAGACTCTCTGGCTGTTCTTTTATGCTGTCTGCTTTCATAGAGATAAGGCATGATAACGGTAATCCGTCTTGCCTTACCGCCAACGGCAGCGATAATCCGTTTTAAATCCTGATAGTGATCATCAGGGGACATATGGTTTTCATGTCCGCAGAGGGAGTAGGTGAGGCTGTAATTGGCCACATCAACTAGAAGATAAAGATCTGTACCGCGGACAGATTCTTTGATTACGCCTTTGGCTTCACCGGAACCGAAACGGGGTACTTTGGCATCCAGAATGTAGGTGCTTCGCTGGTAGCCGGAGAAAGCCAGGGAATCTTTGTGCTCGCTTTCCCGTTCCGTGCGCCATTTTACAAGATAGTAATCGACCTTTTTACCAAGATTGATACAGCCCTCTAGCGGAATCATCCCAAGGGAGCCGACAGGTATGGTTTCCAGATTTCTTTTTTCTTCACGTCTGGTCATTAAAATCCTCACTTTCTGTTCATCAGTCTCTTTTTGTACATACGAATGTCTTGGCCTGACAGTTTACAGACTTCATAGTTGCTTGTGATGCGGGAAAAGATACGATCGGAGTATCGGTTCCGCAATTCTTCCAAAGACAGATTGGTGGAGATAATGGTAGCTTTCTTACCCATGTGGCGTTCATTTAACAGTGCGAAGAGCTGAGAGGTGATAAACTGATTTGTTAGTTCGGTTCCCAGGTCATCAACAATGAGCAGGTCGCATTGGTAGAGGTCTGCGTAGGCACTGCGCAGTTCTTCCCTGTTTTTATAATCAAAGGAATTTTTTGAAAGCAAATCAAACAGACCTGTAGCGCCGAAGTAGATAACGGAGTGGCCCCGCTCGATCAATTCCTTTGCCACACAGCCGGAAAGAAAAGATTTTCCCGTACCCACTGTACCATAAAAAAAGAGATTATGGTAGTCGGAATTGAAATTTTTGATAAAATTCTGGCAGGTTCTGACTGCATTTCGAAAACGAGTCAGATCATCTCCTGTGTAATATTCGTAGGATAAAGCGTTAAAATTTTCGGTGCGCAACATTTCCTGAATATTGGACTGCTCATAGAGGAGGGTGATCATGGACTGGCGAAAGCAGTGGCATTTGCCGCCGTCCACATAACCAGTATCCTTACAGTCCGGGCACTCATAGACGGGCTCCAAATAGTCCTCAGGGAGACCATAATCCTTTAAGAGCTTCGCCTTACATCCGGAAAGTTCGGCAAGGGAGTCCTTAAGGTCTTCTAAGGCATCCTCGTCCCCGGCAAGCAGCTTCTTACCCTGTGCGACGGACACAGATGCCACAGAATCTGCAAGCTCTCTATAACCCGGTATATGTGCATATACGTAGGCAAGCTTTTGTTCCGCCTCATGACGGCTTTTTGCCTGCTTTACTTCATATTGATGAAGAATCTGATCATATTGTGTGTTAGTCAGTGACACGGTAGGGCTCCTTGTAACTAATTGCTTAAGATTTCCTGCTCAAGCGCATCAAAATCATAATCGTTTTGTTTGAATTGGTTAAATTTGTTTTCTGAGACGGTGCGCGACGTTTTTCTCTTACGGTAGTCATCATCCAACGGCTGTATATCGCTTTTGTGATGTACCCCGGCCTTATACCAGCTGCTTAAGATACTGTCCGCATATTCAAAGCGGTGGTTGTCCGTGGCAAGAACGGTACGTTCACAGGCTGTGAGGATAACGTCTGTACCAAATCCATATTCCTTTTTCCAGCGGTTAATATAGGATACTTCCGTCTCGGTAGGGCTCCCTTGTCTTCCCAGAGCTTTCAGGACGTCATAGACGGATTTGTCATATTTCCCGGCAAGCTTTGCGGCCTGCTTGGGTGTTGTAATTCCCTGGTCCGCCCAGCTTAAAGCGACTTTCTCTATGTAGCGCATGTCTTTCTTGCCGCGGTCTACGCAGTATTGAATCAGGTAATCGATCAAATCTTCTGAGAACCCCAGCTTGTCCGAGATAAAAAGAATGGTGCGCACATCGTTGACGCTCAATGTCTTTTTTAAATACTGTTCCGCCACAAAAAGAAGCCTTGCGGAGGCTTCGTCGGATTTGAAAGCTTTCAGCTCATCCAGCGTATAGTTTGGTTTGGAGGCGATTGGCACCACGGAGGAAACAGATACAGTGGGAACCGGAGCAATCTGAGGCGTCACAGGAGCTGGAGCAGGCGTACTGAAATTCAGCAGATGGATGCCAATGACGTTTTTATTCTCGTCATAATCCAGAGAGAGGAGGCGGTTCTTTTCCCAGTATTTCAGGGCGCGCATGACGTCCTTTTCGGTATAATTGAAAGTATCTGCAATGTCACAGATACTGGTATTGAGCCGCGCGCTCATCATACGGATTAGATACAGATAGATCTTGAGCTGCGCATCATTGGCTGCCTGCATATACTCATCTATGAAACGGTTGGAAATCACCGTCGAATCCGCATAGTTATCCTGATAAATTGTTAAAAGACCCATTATATTATCCACCCCTGAATATATACAAAACAATAAAGTTACTATACAAAATAATGTTTTTGTCGTCCTGATACTGGCAGATTCCCATAAGAGAACAAAGTGAATTATAGCATAGCGTTTTGTAAAAAGATATAGGAAAACTGTCACAAAGTGTGAGCAAAACACTTGTTTGGCAAAATACAGTAAAATGTGGACATTGTGGATAGTATTGATAAATGCCGAAAAGACGGGGAATCTCTTCCACAAAAATATCCACAGAAGAATTTCCGAATCTTCGGTTCTTTTCTGTGGATATTGTGAACAATTATCTTTGCAGCAGATTTTCTGCGATATTTACAACATTACCGGCCCCCATAGTTATCAACAGATCATCCTTTGTGCAATTTTTTAGAAGGAAATCTTCAATTGCTTCAAAGGATGGGAAGTAATAACAGGAATGGCCCAGCTCTTCAATCTTGTGCTGCAGAGTCTGAGAGCTGATGCCAAGACTGTCTTTTTCCCGGGCGGCGTAAATATCTGCCAGAATGATTTCATCGGCAAGACTCAGCGCCTTTGCGAATTCATCCAGAAATGCTTTGGTGCGCGTGTAGGTATGAGGCTGGAAGACGCACCAGAGTTTTTTGTGGGGATAGTCTTTGGCGGCGTTTAGAGTGGCCCGAATCTCTGTGGGGTGGTGCGCGTAATCATCAATAATATTTATACCATGCAACTGTCCTTTATACTCAAAACGGCGGTCCGTTCCGCCAAAAGAAAGCAAGCCCTTTGCCACGATATCGCCAGGGATATCCAGCACATCTGCCAAAGCAATGGACGCCAGGGCATTGGTGACATTGTGTTTTCCATGAACTTTTAAAGAGAACACTTCTTCTTTGCCATCCTTATGCATAAGATGAAAAGAGGGAAAGCCAAAGGCATCATAAGTAATCTGTGACGCGCTGTAGTCAGAGGAAGGGGAAGAACCGTAGGTGATGACCCGGCAGGAAAGCCCTGCGGTAATCTCCTCCACATGATCAATATTGCCGTTAATGATGAGTGTTCCATCCTCAGGAAGAAGCAGCGCGAAACGGTGGAAAGAATCGCGGATGTCCTGAATATCCTTAAAGAAATCCAGGTGATCTTCCTCTATATTAAGAATGATGCCTATTTTGGGAAAAAAGCTTAAGAAACTGTTGGTATATTCACAGGCTTCCGTAACAAAATATTCCGAGGAGCCCACCCGTATATTGCCGCCGATGGGTTTGTAGACTCCGCCGATGGACAAGGTCGGGTCAACGTCAGCCTCCAGAAGGATCTGAGCGATCATGGAAGTGGTGGTAGTTTTGCCGTGGGTGCCGCTTATGGCCACGGGAGTCCTGTAATTTTTCATCATCTGTCCCAGAAGCTGCGCTCTGGTCAGTGTGGGAATATTCTTTTGTCTGGCGGCCATAAGTTCCGGATTATCTGGTTTGATAGCCGCGGTGTAGACAATCAGATCGATATTGGAAGTAATATTTTCCTCGCGCTGACCGTAGTAAACGCAGGCGCCCTGTTTCGTAAGGATATGGGTCAGATCGGAAGGCGCTCTGTCAGAGCCGGATATCTGAAATCCTTCTGTGAGAAGAATTTCAGCAAGCCCGCTCATGCTGATGCCGCCGATACCAATAAAGTATATATGAATTGGATTTTGGAAATTGATCTGATACATGGGTATCTCCCTATTTACATTTTTTACTAGTATTATACTCATTTCACGGAAAAAAACCAATAAGAATTTATTTTATACTGATTTTAGACATAATTTACAAAAGGTAATCATAGTGTGGATTCGCATAAAATAGGCTATGTAAAAAATGGACAAAGATATTGAAAATGAAAATAAAATATTGTATATTATTAATATATCAAAAGGAATGAAAACTGAATATTTTTATAAATGTGATTTAGTTTTCTGTCGGATTGTGATATACTTATTATATTATAAGTTCAGGAGCTATATTTAGTTCTAAAAATATATAAATATTTTAAGAAATAAGAGGTGATAAAATGGTTAAGAAAGAAATGATTGCCATGCTGTTAGCGGGCGGTCAGGGAAGCAGATTGGGAGTACTTACATCAAAGGTTGCGAAGCCTGCGGTATCCTTTGGCAGTAAATACAGGATTATCGACTTTCCTTTGAGCAACTGTATTAATTCGGGTGTTGATACGGTGGGCGTACTCACACAGTACCAGCCGCTTCGGTTAAATTCACATATCGGAATTGGCATTCCCTGGGATCTTGACAGGAATATTGGCGGTGTCGCGGTTCTGCCTCCTTATGAAAAGAGTGCAAATAGTGAATGGTACACTGGCACGGCGAATGCGATTTATCAGAATATGGATTACATGGAGAATTTCAATCCCGACTATGTGCTGATTCTGTCTGGCGATCATATCTATAAGATGGATTACGAGGTCATGCTTGATTTCCACAAGCAGAATGGTGCTGAGGTGACGATTGCAGTTATGCCTGTGCCTATGGAAGAAGCCAAGCGTTTTGGTATTATGATTACTGACGAGAACCGCAAGATTACCGATTTCGAAGAGAAGCCGGCGAATCCCCGCAGTAATCTTGCATCCATGGGTATCTATATCTTTAACTGGAAGACCTTAAAAGAAGCACTTCTTGCGAACTCTGAGCAGCCCGGACTGGATTTCGGAAAACATTTGATTCCGTATTGTCATAAGAAAGGCGCGCCCCTTTATGCATATGAGTTTAACGGCTACTGGAAGGATGTAGGGACGCTCCACTCCTACTGGGAAGCGAATATGGAATTGATTGATATTGTTCCGGAGTTCAATCTTTATGAGGAGTATTGGAAAATTTATACAAAGAGTGAGATTCTGCCGCCACAATACCTGTCTTCGGATAGTGTGGTGGAGAGGAGTATCATCGGGGAAGGATGTGAGATTCGAGGCAGGGTATACAACTCAGTAATCGGGTGCGGCGTTATCATTGGGGAAGGCACAGTGATCAAGGATTCCATCATCATGAACCAGACGCAGATTGGGGACAACTGTGAACTGTATAAGGCGATTGTCGCTGAGAATACGGTGATTGGGGATGATGTGAAACTTGGCATTGGAGAGGCAGTACCGAATGAGACAGACCCTCATATCTACGATCACGATATTGTGACTGTGGGAGAGAAGAGCGTCATTCCGAAAGGAATTACCATAGGGAAAAATTCAGTAGTCTTCGGTGTGACTACGGCTGAGGACTATGAGAACGGGAACCTCCCGAGTGGTAAAACTTTGATTAAGGCAGGTGATAAATAGTGAGAGCAATTGGAATTATCTTAGCTGGCGGCAACAATCACAGGATTAAGAAGTTAACGCAGAAGCGTGCAGTCTGTGCAATGCCTATTGCAGGCAGCTACCGGGGCATCGATTTCGCACTTAGTAATATGTCCAATTCCCATATCAATAAGGTGGCTGTGTTCACGCAGTATAATGCGGGTAGCCTGAACGAACATTTAAGTTCTTCTAAATGGTGGGATTTTGGCCGTAAGCAGGGAGGGCTGTTTGTAGTGACACCCGCTCTGACGGCAGAGAGCAATGCATGGTATCGCGGCACGGCGGATGCGATTGCACAGAACCTGTCTTTCCTGAAAAACAGCCATGAGCCTTACGTAGTGATTGCTTCCGGCGACTGCGTCTATAAGATGGACTACAATAAAGTGTTGGAGTACCATATTGAAAAGAAAGCAGACATCACAGTGGTATGTAAGGACATGGATACGGATGTCAATGTAGAGCGTTACGGTACGCTCAAGATGAACGAGGAATGCCGCATTGAAGAGTTTGAGGAGAAGCCGGTAGTGGCAAAATCCAACACGATTTCCTGTGGTATCTACGTGGTCAGAAGACGCCAGCTGATAGAGATGATCGAGAGATGTAAAGAGGAAGACCGCTTCGATTTCGTAAAGGATATTCTGATTCGCTATAAGAACCAGAAAAGAATCTTTGGTTATAAGATTAAAGAGTACTGGAGCAATATAGCGACGGTGGAGGATTACTTTAAGACCAATATGGATTTCTTAAAGCCTGAAATCAGAGATTATTTCTTTAAGCAGTATCCGGATATATATTCCAAGGTGGATGACCTGCCGCCAGCCAAGTATAATATAGGAGCCAACATTAAGAACAGTCTGATATCCAGTGGTTGTATTGTAAACGGTACGGTGGAAGACTCCGTAATCTTTAAAGAGACATACATAGGGAATAACTGTTATATCAAGAATTCCATTATTTTGAACGATGTCTACATTGGAGATAATACACATATCGAAAACTGTATCGTGGAGAGCAGAGGTACGATTCGTGCCAATTCTTACCACAAAGGAGAAAATGATATTGAAATTGTGGTAGAACATAATGACAGATATGTAATCTAATGGTATAATGGACGGAAGTACTCTAACTTGCGTCCCAAGGTTTAACTAATAATTTTTGGTGACTTGTCTACCGTGTGAAAAATTGGTATAATGAAGGGGTGACTGCTAGTTGGGTTGGGCTGACTGTGTAAGGGGCATGTACATTATTAACTAAATGTTTATTACAAGCTACGTGGCTTGATGAGTATGACTTGTGTGGAAAAGCTTGTGAAAACCGGCGGTTGTTCGTCCGGTATCATATGATAAGGAGGCTGAGCTTCATGAGAATTACTGATGTCCGCGTGCGTAAGATGACTCAAGACAGCAAGATGAAAGCAATCGTCTCAATTACCATTGACGATGAGTTTGTAGTTCATGACATTAAAGTAATCGAAGGCGAAAAAGGTCTTTTTATAGCCATGCCAAGTAAGAAAGCGACTGACGGCGAGTATCGTGATATTGCACATCCGATCAATTCCGAGACTCGTGACAGAATTCAGAGAATTATCTTGGACAGCTATGAAAAAGCGCTTTTAGAACCGGGCGATGGGTAAAAAGCATGATGTGGAAGGAAAAGGACGCGAGAGCGTCTTTTTCTTATGGAATTCAATCGGTGAGAATACTAAGATAAACATTTCTTGTAGGAAAGTAAAAATACTGATACAATGTAACAGGCAAGGCAAAAATAACATCAAATTAGTAAAAGTAGAATTGAGGCAGCTATGTATATTATCGCAGGTCTGGGAAATCCAGACAGACAGTATCAGAACACAAGACACAATGTAGGCTTCGATGTGATAGATGTGATTGCAGACAAATATGACATCGCCATGGGAGAGAGGAAGCACAAGGCCATAATCGGTAAAGGTTATATAGCCGGGCAGAAGGTAGTGTTGGTGAAGCCTCAGACGTATATGAATTTGAGTGGTGAAAGCATAAGGGACGTCATAGACTTTTATAAAGTGGACGAGAAGAGTGAGCTCATTGTGATTTCCGATGATGTCAGCCTGGATGTGGGCCGGATTCGGATTCGGAAAAAGGGAAGTGCCGGCGGCCACAATGGGCTTAAAAATATTATGAAACATCTGGGTCATGATGAGTTTATCAGAATGAGAATGGGCGTGGGAGAAAAACCATCAGGATATGATCTGGCGGATTATGTGCTGGGGCATTTCACACAAAAAGAACGTGAAGTGATGGATGCAGGAATCCAGAACGCGGCGGCGGCCATAGAGATTATGATCACACAAGGGCCGGAAGCAGCCATGAATCTGTATAACAAGAAAGTGCAGGAGGTTTGATGTGAGGGCATTACTGGCTCCCTTAGAAGAGTTGGGAGAATATGAAGAGATTAAGAAGCTTCTTAGCAAAGACCAGGCGGCGGTGGGCTTAAGCGGATGTGTGGATTCCCAGAAGCTGCATATGGTCTATGGACTAGGCGAGGGCTTTCGGAATAAGATTATTGTCACGTTCAATGATCTGAAGGCGAAGGAGCTGTATGAGGATTATCAATTTTATGACAGGAATGTCATGTTTTATCCGGCCAAAGACCTGATTTTCTTTCAGGCAGACATACACGGCAACCAGCTGACCATGGAGCGTATCAAATGTCTGCGCAGATTGCTGGAAGGCGCGCCGGTGACAGTAATCACCACATATGATGCGCTGATGGCGCCGCAAGTACCTATAAAGGTCTGGAAAGAGCATGTAATTTCCATTGATAAAAACAGCAGTCTTGTGGAGCGTGATTTGGCGGCCAGTCTTGTGGAGCTGGGATATGAAAAGAATTATCAGGTGGAAGCACCGGGACAGTTCAGTATCCGGGGCGGGATTGTGGATATTTTTGATCTCACAGAAGAGAACCCGTATCGGATTGAATTATGGGGAGAAGAGGTAGAATCAATCCGCAGTTTTGATATCTTAAGCCAGCGCTCTATCGAAAAATTAGAGTCCATCACCATCTATCCTGCTACGGAGATTATTCTGTCCAGGGAGGAGCTTAGGGCTGGTTTGGAGAAGGTGAAGAAAGAAGGAAAGAAGCAGGCGCAGGTGCTCAGAGGGCAGATGAAGACGGAAGAGGCTCACCGCATTGAGACGCAGGTGAAGGAACTTGTGGAAGAACTTTTGGAACTTGGCCTTTCCCGAAATGTGGTGAATCTGGAAAGCTATGTGCGGTACTTTTACGCTGAACTTGAGACCTTTTTGGACTATTTTGAGGGGAAGAACAGCTGTATTTTCCTGGATGAACCGCTCCGCATCAAGGAGCACACGGACGCGGTGGAGATGGAATTTCGGGAGAGTATGACACACAGGGTGCAAAAGGGCTATATCCTGCCGGGACAGATGGATATCCTCCTTGGTACGGACGAGGTGGGAGCGAAAATCGCGTCCCGCAGAGTGGTCACACTTTCTACCATGGACGGGCGCAATCCCCTTTTTAAGACAGAAAAGAAGTTTGCAGTGCAGGCGCGGAGCCTTTCATCCTATAATAATAGTTTCGAGTCCCTGGTCAGAGATTTGACGGCCTATAAAAGAAAGGGTTACCGCATCTTGCTTTTGTCCGGGTCAAGAACCAGAGCCAGGCGCCTTGCGGAAGACTTGCGGGAGCAGGAAATCAGTGCTTTCTATACGGAAGACCCCATGCGGGAGGTACAGCCGGGGGAGGTTATGACCTATTATGGCAGGGCGCTTAAGGGGTTTGAGTATCCTTTGCTACAGTTTATGGTGATTGCAGAGAGTGATATCTTTGGCGCACCGAAGAAGAAAAAAAGAAAGAAAAAAATATATGAAGGTCAGAAAATCAATGACTTCAATGAACTGCGGGTGGGGGACTATGTGGTTCATGAGAGCCACGGCCTTGGTATCTATCAGGGAATCGAGAAGGTAGAAGTAGATCACATCGTCAAGGATTACATGAAGATATCCTACCGGGACGGCGGCGTTTTATATGTACTGGCTACGGGGCTGGATGTGATTCAGAAATATGCCTCAGCGGATGCGGGGGCGAAACCGAAGCTTAATAAGCTGGGAACCCAGGAGTGGACAAAGACTAAGTCGAAAGTCCGTACCGCAGTAGACGAAGTGGCACAGGATTTGGTGGAACTTTATGCCCTGAGACAGCAGAGCGAGGGCTTTAGATATGGCAAGGATACGGTGTGGCAGAGGGAGTTCGAGGAAATGTTTCCCTTTGAGGAGACGGAAGACCAGCTTGCGGCGATTGCGGCCACCAAGGACGATATGGAAAGCGGCAAGGTTATGGACCGGCTGATTTGCGGCGATGTGGGTTACGGCAAGACAGAGATTGCAATCCGCGCCGCCTTCAAGGCAGTGCAGGAGGGCAAACAGGTGGTGTATCTGGTGCCTACGACGATTTTAGCCCAGCAGCATTATAATACTTTTATACAGAGGATGAAAGATTTTCCGGTGCGGATAGATCTGCTGTCCAGATTCCGCACGGCGGCGGAGCAGAAAAAGACCATAGTGGATTTGAAAAAGGGCATGGTGGATATTGTCATCGGCACCCACAGGGTGCTCTCTGCAGATGTTCAGTATAAAGATCTGGGCCTTCTTATTATTGATGAGGAACAGCGGTTCGGTGTGACACATAAGGAAAAGATTAAGAAGCTCAAAGAGAATGTGGATGTACTGACATTGACGGCAACGCCTATTCCCCGGACATTGCATATGAGCCTGGTAGGAATCCGGGATATGAGTGTCTTAGAGGAGGCGCCCGATGAGAGGCAGCCGATTCAGACCTTTGTCTGTGAATACAATGAAGAATTGGTGCGGGAGGCGATCGTCAGAGAACTGTCCAGGGAGGGGCAGGTTTATTACGTTTATAACCGGGTAAATAATATTGCAGATATTGCGGTATCCATCCAGAAGCTGGTGCCGGAGGCTAATGTGGCTTTTGCCCATGGGCAGATGAAGGAGGCGGAACTGGAGCGGATTATGTACGACTTCATCAATGGGGAGATAGATGTATTGGTGGCTACCACCATCATTGAGACGGGGCTCGATATTTCCAATGTGAATACTATGATCATACATGATTCCGATCAGATGGGGTTATCTCAGCTTTATCAGCTCAGAGGCCGCGTAGGGCGTTCCAATCGTACGGCGTATGCTTTCTTGATGTATCGGAGAAATAAGCTGCTTAAAGAAGTGGCTGAAAAGCGTTTGGAAGCTATTCGGGAGTTTACGGAGCTTGGCAGCGGTTTTAAGATTGCCATGCGCGATTTGGAAATCCGGGGTGCAGGAACCTTATTGGGGCGCAGCCAGCATGGACATATGCAGGCAGTTGGCTATGATCTGTATTGCAAGATGTTAAATGAGGCGGTGAAGAATCTGAAAGGGATTCCTACCCTGGAAGACTTTAATACGGTCATTGATGTGGATGTGGACGCTTATATTCCGCCCTCTTATATTGTCAATGAGGTGCAGAAACTGGATATTTATAAGCGGATTGCCGGGATTGAGGACGAGAGAGAATGCGAGGACATGCGGGAGGAACTTTTAGACCGCTTCGGAGAGATACCCAAATCAGCGGAGAATCTTCTGCGCATTGCCCTGATCAGATCTCATGCGCATAGACTCTATATGCCGGAAGTGAAGGGCAAAAATGAGATGATACGCTTTATCCTGCGCATGGATGCGCCTATCAGAGTGGAGAATATTCCTACCCTGATAGGGGCCTATGATGGCAAAATGAAGTTTGATCCTAAAGGAACACCCACATTCAGCCTGCGTTATAAAAAATGCGGTGTGATCGAGAAAGACGAAGAACTGCTGCTTGCGTTGACGGAAGGGGCCCTGGCCAAGATGGAGGAACTGTTTTTGTAGGAAACTGGAATGGAATAAAAGGCTGGATAAAAAAAGACTGTTGCATATTTCTCAATCAGTATGATATAGTGGACGTAATTGTGAAATCATAGGGAAAAATTATGGGAAATATGGAGGTAGTAAAAATGGCTGAGGAACATAAGAAAGGATTAAATGCCAAGCTGGTAGGAGATGATCTGGAGAATTGCTGCCGGAAAGCAGATGTCTGCGGCCAGTGTCAAAAAGATGACTGTATCATAGGGTATGGAAAGCAGTGTATCAACAATTATAAGAAAGAGCCAAGGAAGGAAGTTATCAATGGAATGGAGAAAATTCCGGTAATGGACTTTAAGCTGTTTGACGAAGTGGAGCTGGAAACGGCGATTGCACACATTTTGAAGGAGTGTAAAGACTGTAAACAAGAGCATACGGAAGACTGCATCATTAATGTCATACGCAGCTGCTATGAAGTAGGACTGCTGGGGGACGTGCAGCCGTATGAGGGCAGCGCATTGCAGTATCTAATCTATTTAAAAAATAATTTTCCTGATAAAGCTCTTTGCATTGCAGATGCATATAACAAGGGGTAGATGCCAAAGAAACGGCAGGATATTGTTTGTGGAAAAAAAGGATACATATTGCTGACAATGATTTCCGACAGGATTTCGTTGTCAGCATTTTTGCGACAGTTTGGTCTTGTAATACTCTGTTTTTATAGCTTTTTCGAAATCTTTTAAAATATTCTTGCAAATATCTGCTTTGTGTTTTATAATAAACGAAACATTGACAGATTTTCTGAATCTGTTAAAAGTATCCAGGGAAAAGTTTTGAAAAAACTTCTCCGTCTTAAAAAGATTCTTTCCGATCATCGGAAACAATCCCTTACTAATTGATGTTGAGTTGAATGAAGAGTTTCTTTGCGGTTATCTGTTTGGCTTGTCTATTAATCTGGAGATGATCTGCTATTCTTAGACTTTTATTTGATATTGCCGGGATTTCTCTTGTATTCAGTTCAATAAAACTGTATAATGGAGGAAAATATATGGCAAAACGAAACAAGAAGAAGTGGTACAGACACGGAAGCTGGTGGAGGAGACTTTGGTTTAACCGCAAGTACAAGGATGTTCTTTTCAGACATCTTTTTCGGGACAAACAGGACCTATTGGAGCTTTACAATGCCTTAAATAATAGTACATACGAAAATCCCGAAGAATTGGAAGTAATCACTATGGAGGATGTGATTTTCATGAAGATGAAGAACGATTTGTCCTTTATCATTGGAAGTCATTTGAATCTTTATGAGCATCAGAGTACTTGGAATCCCAATATGCCGCTACGGGGACTGCTATATTTTGCACAGCAGTTTGAAGGATTGGTAAATGTTCGTGGGGATGATATCTATGGGAAAGGACGGATAGAACTTCCGACGCCGGTGTATATTGTTTTCTATAATGGAAGTGGTATGCATGGTGATAGTCTGATGCTATATTTGTCGGATTCTTTTTCATCGGGACGTGGCAAAGGGTGTCTGGAGTGTACCTGTGAGGTTCTTAACATCAACCGTGGGCATAATCGTGCGCTGATGGATAAATGCCACCGGCTATGGGAGTACTCTGAGTTGTCGTCCGAAATTGAAGAGAACATTGGGAAAGGAATGCGGCGGGAGGAAGCGGTACATACCGCTGTGGATACCTGCATTGAGAGAGGAATCCTTAAGGATATCCTGTTAGCAGAGAAAGGGATGGTACTGCATATGCTTTTAACGGAATATGATGAGAAGAAGCATTTGAAGAATACCTTTGAAGAGGGACGTAAAGAGGGTTTGGAGGAAGGTATAGAAAGAAAGCTCAGTGACCAGGTTCAGAAAAAAATTGCCAAGGGCAAAACCATCTTGGAAATTGCCGAGGAACTGGAAGAGGAGATATCTGTTATTGAACGGCTGGTTTCCCGTAATAGAAAATCCTGAAAGGAACTAAGCACTTATGATCTATCTTGACAATGCGGCAACCACCAGGACTGCACCTGGGGTGGTGGAGGCGATGCTGCCATATTTTAGCGAGCATTATGGAAACGCCGGCAGTATATACGGGCTGGGGAGCAAAAGCAAAAGCGCGCTCAATAAGGCCAGGGAGACCATTGCCGGGACGCTGGGAGCACAGGCCAATGAGATTTATTTTACGGCGGGCGGCACCGAATCGGATAATTGGGCGCTTAAAGCGGTATACGAGTCCTGTTGCAGCAAAGGCAGACACATTATTACGTCTAAGGTTGAGCATCATGCTGTTTTGCATACTTGTGAGTATCTGGAAGAGCGTGGTGCCCAGATAACTTATCTGGATGTGACGCAGGATGGGCTGATTAGTCTGGAGCAATTAAAGAAGGCAATCCGTCCGGATACTATTCTGATTTCTATTATGTATGCCAATAACGAGATAGGCACCATAGAGCCGATTGAAGAAATCGGAGAGGTTGCCAGAGAACATGGCATTCTTTTTCATACAGACGGGGTGCAGGCCTATGGACATCTGCCGATTGCGGTGGATAAGCTGCATATCGACCTTTTCTCTGCCAGCGGACATAAATTTAACGGGCCTAAAGGAGTGGGTTTTCTCTATGTGAATAGGAAGACAACACTGTGTTCCTTCATACATGGCGGGCAGCAGGAGCGGGGCAGACGCGCAGGGACAGAGAATGTTCCGGGGATTGTGGGCATTGCGGCAGCGGCGAAACAGGCGGCGCTTCGTATGGAAGAAAGGGCAGCAACAGAGAGAAGGATGCGGGATTACCTGATTGCGCGTATCAAAGAAAGGATTCCGGGGGCACAGTTGACTGGACACAAGTCGATGCGACTGCCGGGACATGCCAGTTTTTGTTTTGAGGGTATAGAGGGGGAGTCTGCGCTGATCATGTTGGATATGCAAGGCATCTGTGCATCTGGCGGTTCTGCGTGTACCACCGGGAATCCGGGACCGTCCCATGTATTGCAGGCGGCAGGAATCCCAGAGAAGCTGGCAAGGGGGGGCGCTTAGGTTTTCGCTGAGCGAGGAAAATACCCTGGAAGAATTGGACGTGGTGGTGGAGGAGCTTTCTGGCATTGTGGAGAAACTGCGGGGAATATGAGCTATATTCGGTTTTTATTGTGGTAAGAACATCTGCAATGGGTTGGGCGGCTGTCCTGCAACAGCAGTTTGCAATGGCTCCCGGAATGTCTTAGCGCATTAGTGAGGAATTCATTCCGTTGTATCCAAGATGTCGCCTTTCAGAATATGATTATAACGAATAGAACTGCCATCCTTCCACATCTGAACTTCGCCTTCCTCGATCCAGGAGTATGGGCCGACATAGTGCAAGGTGACAATGTTTCCCTCTGCATTTTCCACACCTTCCGTACATTCAAACAAACAGTAATTGGTATCGCCCACTTCCATGCAGAAACTGTCAGATTCTGCATAGTAGGCTTCTTCCATGCCTTTGCCGCCTTTCATTACAAATTCATCATAAGTAAGCCCAATCTTTTCTTGGAGAAGACTGCTCACAGCCGTCTTGTCCATGACAAAAAAGTCTGTGTACAATTCATCCCTTCCATTCCGTTTTAAAAAAGCCTGTATTTCTGCCTCTGTGCCATCCCGGGAAATGCCCGCGCCGCTATAGAATACTTCATAAAGATTGATATCAGTAGGCTTATCCCAATCAGACATTAAAAAACCGTAATTAGAAAAATCCTGTATTATTTCCGTATAGGTCTGCAATTCTGCCGGGGTTAGTTTTCGGTCAGTGAGAGAATCTTCTGTTGATACATCGTCTGGCTGTTCGGGGGAATCTACAAGAGAGCTTTCGTCTTCTGATGCAGTCGCTATCTGATTGGTGTTTTCGCTTTCCGAGGCTGAGGGCACCTGAAAGGATTTCCCGCTTTCTGTCAGGTCAGGTATTTCCTGAGAAGCTTTGCCCCGTTCCGTTGGATTAGAGTCGGCGGCTTGTGAATTGTCAGGATACTGGTCTGCTGTGTTGGCGTTACTGCCGGTTTGCGATGGTTCCTCTGCCTTGCTGCAGCCGGTACATATACCAAGTCCACAGATGACGAATGTGATTGTCAGATATTTTTGAATGTTTGTATATTTTTGCATAAGATACCTCCTGTTTTTGCAACGGCTTTCATAGATTCGTTGAACATATCTGATTATAGCACTATAAAATAAGGTTTTATAGATTTATTTTGAAAAATCTGTCTGCCGGTTTATAGTCCGAAATATGGGACTCTATATGTGCTATCCTTTTAAAGAACAAAAGTTCGATAAAAGACAGGAGGACAGTATTATGAAAGGATATGCAGTTGAGAGCGGGTATATGGGGTATGTGGATGGTGTGTATATGTTGTTTGCAAGTGAGATGGATTATGAAGATTATATTGCAGATTAATGGGCATAGTTTAAAGTACAGGTAGAAGGAAATTCCGCCGCTTATCCGAGTCTGCGAAGCGGATTTCGCAATTGAGATTGGCCTGATTTGATGCAAGAGATTCTTTCGCTTATCCGAGTCCGCGAAGCAGATCTCGTAATCGTGCTTTGCTCGATTATTTTTAGTTGATAGAAAGGGGTAAAATACAGTATACTAAAAGAGCAGTTTTTGCACAGTGCCGGGCAGAAACATATTTGCGAAACACCAGACATAGGTATAAGATAGGGCATAAGAGTGTAAGATTGGGTATATGCGAAGACGGAGCGTTTATGATCAGGAAGATAGATGATATTTCGGTGAACTATATAGAGGAAGGAGAAGGTGATGTGGTGCTGCTGTTACATGGCTGGGGTGCCAATATTACCTTGTACCAGGGAATCATCGATACACTGAAGCGGGGCAGAAGAGTGATTGCGCTTGATCTGCCGGGATTTGGGAAGACACCGGAGCCGGAGAGACCCTGGTGTGTGGATGATTATGTGGATTTTGTCCTCAAATTTATAGCTTCCTTTCGTCTTAAGAAGTTAAGCGTTGTGGTCCACTCATTTGGCGGACGGGTGTTTTTTAAGATGAATGCCAGAAAGAATCTGTCCTTTGTGGTGGACAGAGTGGTTTTGATTGACAGCGCGGGTATTTTGCCCAAGAAGACTCTGCGGCAGAAGATAAGCCTGCGGTGTTATAAGATGGGGCGGGCGTTTATGAGTACGAAAGTGATGCATTTCCTGTATCCGGATGCAGTGGAAGACATGCGGCGCAAGAGAGGTTCGGCTGATTATAACAGTGCCACACCTACTATGCGGGCAACGCTTGTAAAGGTAGTCAACGAGGATTTGGAGCCTTTGATTCATCTGGTGCAATGTCCGGCGCTTCTGATTTGGGGAGACTTGGATACGGCTACGCCGATAGAGGATGCGAGAAGGATGGAAGAACTGATTCCGGATGCTGGACTGGTGGTCTGTGAGGGAGCAGGGCATTTTTCCTTTGCCGAGCAGGCAGGGAAGGTAAATGGTGCGCTGCAGGCCTTTCTGATGGAATAAAGGGTACTATTCCGGAAGATAAACACGGCAATGATGGGAACAGCGTATTTGTTATTTGCATGAGACTGCCGGCGCATGGCTGTTGTAAGAGAGGAAAGACAGAACATAATGTATATTGTATTATTCGGAATATGGCTGGTAACCTATATAGCAGGTGCCATCCCGTATGTGTTATATTTGATGCATATGTTTCAGCAGGATTCTTATAAACCGCGGGAATATAGAGAATGGATGCAGGTACACACCAATGTGGGAAGGATATTGGGAAAGTGTCTGTATGGGATAATTGCACTGCCCCTTGTGATGATAGGAAACATAGGATGTCTTATAGCGGCCTGCATCATGAATGCAATGACTATATTGGTCAATAAGCCGCATAAGGCAAAAAAACCTCTTGTATACACACCGCGTGTCAAGAGAATGTTAGTTACCACGGCCATTCTTTATGGGATTGTGGCGGCAGTTGCTTTATGTTTGGGAATCTGTGTGCCTGTCCGGGCGTCAGACGGTCAGCTGTGGAAGCAATCGATGCAGTATATGAGCATAGCTTTGCTAGTACTTTTTATCATACAGCCGTTTATGATATTGGCGGCTAATCTGATCAATCATCCGATAGAGGAAGGTATCAATCGGCATTATATTAATGATGCCGCGCGTATATTAAAGCAGATGCCGGAGCTTAAGATTATCGGCGTCACAGGAAGCTATGGAAAGACCAGTGTAAAATATTATCTGAATACCCTTTTGTCATCTCAGTATAATGTTCTGCATACGCCGGGAAATTATAATACGACGCTTGGCGTGGTACGGACGATTCGTGAAAGTATGAAACCATTTCACGAGATATTTATCTGCGAAATGGGAGCCAGGGAAGTGGGAGATATCAAGGAAATCTGCGATTTGGTCCATCCTGACTATGGAATCATCACCTCCATCGGGCCACAGCATCTGCAGAGTTTTCATACTATAGAAAACATTATTTCCACAAAGTTTGAACTGGCCGATGCAGTACCAGAGTCCGGCAAGGTATTTCTAAATTATGATAATGATTATATCAGGAATCATAAGATCAATAAGCCGGTTATAAGCTATGGCATCAGCGGAGAGGGAGAGGCTTACAGAGCGTACGATATTACCGTTTCGCCAAAGGGCTCTGCCTTTAAGATGAAAGACGGGACAGGAAAGACCTATGAATTTCACACAAGGCTGGTGGGCAGCCACAATGTGCAGAATATTGCAGGCGCAATTGCTGTGGCGAATACGCTAGGAATCCCTATGGAGAAGTTGATTTATCCGGTGAAACAGTTGGAGAGCGTGCCCCACAGATTACAGCTGATCAAGCAGGGAGACAGGATTATTCTGGATGATGCCTATAATTCCAATAAGAGCGGATTTAAGGCGGCGTTAGATACCCTGGCAATGTTTCAGGAGCTTCGTATTCTGATGACACCGGGTATGGTGGAATTGGGAGATGAGCAGTATGATGAAAACAAAGAAGTGGGTGTCTATGCGGCTGACAAATGTGATTATGCCGTATTAGTCGGTAGAGAGCAGACGAAACCTATTCAGGACGGCCTTTTAGAAGCGGGCTTTACTTCATCCAGAATGATTGTAGTGGATACATTGCAGGAAGGATTCCAGATGGTGTCTGCGATTCCCAATGAAAGGCAGAAAGTTATATTGATTGAGAATGATTTGCCGGATAATTATTCCTAAAGGCGGCAAAAGAGATGTCAATTAGCTTTTGGCTGCAAGATTTGTGCCTGTGCGCTGTCTGTCACAAATTTGATAAAATGTATAATACAGTGCAGAAATGAGGAAAACATGAAAATTAGAGTGGGCGTATTTTTTGGCGGTAAGAGTGTGGAACATGAGGTGTCGGTGATTTCCGGACTGCAGGCGTATAATGCTTTTGACAAAGATAAATATGAACCGATAGCCATCTATATTACAAAAGATAATGAACTCTATACAGGAGAAGCCATCAGTGATATTGCCAATTATAGGAATATACCAGAACTGCTGAAAAAAAGCACCCGCGTGTTTTTCATGTGTGAACAGGGGAAGGTGGAACTGGTTCAGTATCCGGCGAAGAAGTTTGGCAATTCGGTAGTAGCCCAGATGGATGTGGCATTTCCGGTGGTGCATGGTGCGAATGTGGAAGATGGGTGTTTACAGGGGTTCCTGCGACATTATAATATTCCGTTTGCGGGCTGTGACGTGATGGCTTCGGCTGTGACGATGGATAAGTATGTGATGAAGACGGTGTTAAAGGATAATGACATACCCGTGCTTGACTGTGTGACCTTAAATGTCAGGGAATACCAGACCGATGAGACAAAGGCGCTGCATAAAGTGGAGAATAAGATAGCTTATCCGGTTATTGTCAAACCGGTTAATCTAGGGTCCAGTGTGGGTATCAAAGTGGCAAAAGACCAGGACCAGTTGCGGGAGGCGCTTGAGTATGCCTTTACCTTTGGCGCTAAAGTACTGGTGGAGCGAGCCATTATGAATCTGCGGGAAATCAACTGTGCTGTGCTGGGAGATTATGAAGAGGCGGAAGCGTCCGAGTGCGAAGAACCTATTTCCAGCGATGAAATCTTAAGTTATGAGGATAAATACGTAGCGGGCAGTAAGAGCGGCTCTGCGGGAATGCGTACGGCCAAACGGGAATTGCCGGCTGATCTGACGCCCGAGAGACGAGAGGAGATCAGACAGTTGGCTGTAAAAACCTTCCAGGTGCTCAATTGTAACGGGGTGTCCCGAATCGATTTTATGATAGATAAAGATATGGATAAAGTATATGTCAATGAGATTAACCCCATTCCAGGGTCCCTTGCTTTTTATCTTTGGGAAGCTCTGGGCAAGCCTTATGCGGAGCTGTTGGATGATATGGTGAAGCTTGCCCTCAAGAGAGAGCGGGAAGAGAAGAATATGATGACATCTTTCGACAGTAATATTTTGCAGAGCGCCAATCTTTCCGGGACCAAAGGGATAAAAAAATAAGGGCAGTGGGTTTAATCCCAATGCCCAACTTCTTCAATGGTAAGTGTCATACTGCCGCATGACGGACAAGCTGTGCCTGTGATATCTTCTATTTCGAGAGGCGGCGTCTGCAACTGCTTGTAGCAAACCGGACAGGCTCCCATGAAGACTGCGTCGTCCTCGATGCCTCTCAGGACAGGTATACACACCAGATGATTGCAAGAATCACAGACCGCAATCTGATATCTGAAATCGTAAAGCGGAATCGGACTTGACTCGCACCAGTCCAGAATCTGCATCTGTTCCTTCGCCCCGAAAGCGGCGATGACATTTCCTATCCTGCCATGCTTTAGTCCGCAGCCAGTCAAACATTCCTGTTCCTTCTGACAGGTATGGCAGTGTATTTTCATAATCTCACCCATTCGGGGCAACTCCTCTCAATCCGCTATCAGCCCAAGAGACTCAATAGCATCTGTGAATGCTGATTTGCCTGTGCAAGCATGGACGCACCCGCCTGCATCAATATCTGGTTGTTGGAATATTCTACCATTTCTTTGGCAATATCCGCATCCCGGATGCGTGATTCGGCGGCGGTGGTATTCTCTGTGATGTTATTCAGGTTATTGATTGTATGTTCCAGGCGGTTCTGAATGGCGCCATAGTAGCTTCGCACGTTGCTCACACAGCCAATCGCATACTTAAGCTGGTCGATGGCAAGATCGGCGTCATCTGTGGTTCTTACATTCATATCTTCCAAGCCCAGAGCCTGTGCGTTCATTTGATACAAATCAAATTCTATATGCTGTCCGGCTTCGGCGCCTACCTGCAGCCCGATGGCGGAAGGCCCGCTCAAATCAACGCTGACCTGGAAGGGGTCAATCTGGAAAGGCTGGTTAAAGATGGCATTGGTGCCAAGCAGCGAGGAGCCGCCCACACCCAGGCCGTTGGCCTTGCCTGTAATGATGGAACCGGCACCGTCCTTGGACGCATAAGATAATCTGCGGACGAATTCCGTAAGGGAAGCGTCGCCGGTCTTAAACATATTATTTAACTGCGCCGTGCTGATGCCGGCATTGTCTTGTATGGCATTTTCCAGGCTCTTGCCGTTTAGAAGGTCTGTAAAGATTTTGTTCATACCTGTGGCAATGTTTGTGTCCGTCACAGCGCCGGCGCCGCCTGCAAGATAGCCGATATAGGCGGCTCCCAGGTATCCGTGGCCGTAGGGTCTGCCGTTCATGGTAAACTTTTTCAGGTAGCTGGCAATATTGGCATCCTGGCTGGTATCATCCGCGTTAGCCAGATAATTTGCATAATATGTGAGGGTATCATTCCATCCGGTGGCGAAGCCGCCGCCGGCTAACTGTGCAGTTCCTTCTGTGAACCAGGTGGGATATTTCTCGCCTTTGCGGCCGCTCATACCGTCTGTGAGGGTATACTGCATGACAGAGTGCATCAGCTCATGGGCGATGGTTGACTTCAAAGCCTCGGCTCTTTCACCGGTGCCTTGTGCATCAGCGGTAGTAAAGTCCGCGGCATCTACCCGGATGCCCATACCATAGGGCCTGCCGCCGCCGTAACTGTATCGGAAGGAAGCGTAGGCCAGTGTGTGGTTCTTTCCGTCAATATAGGACACATCCAATGACATCTTGATTGTGTCGGTGCCGATATTGTTTTTCAGAGGTCCAAAAGTATCCAAAATCTGCTGTACTGCATTGGGGACCAGTTCGTTGGCGATGGTATCCGCCAGGACATTGCCGCTGGAGACATCAAAATTGGCACGGGCTGCGCCGCCTGCACCGGGTGCAGCCGCTCCGTTTACCAGCACGGAACCGTCCTTTAAGTTATAAGTGATGTCGTAGGACTTGGTCTCCATAAATCCCGTAGCCAGGGGAGAAAGTCCGTTTTCAGGGAAAAGACTGATCTCATTGAAGGTGGTGTTTTTCGATGTCCGGTCAATCTCAGCCTTGAGCTGCTGGATTTCCAGATCGATCAAGGCGCGGTCGGCATCCTGCAAGGTGCCGGTAGCAGCTTTTACAGCCAGTTCGTTGGCGCGGTGCAGCATGTCATGCACCTCGTTTAGTGCACCTTCACCAATCTGCACCATGGAGACGCCGTCCTGCGCGTTTAATGCAGCCTGCGTAAGGCCCCGCACTTGTCGGCGCATTTTCTCGGAGATAGATAAACCGGCCGCATCATCAGCAGCTCTGTTGATGCGGTAACCGGAAGATAATCGTTCTGTATTTTTGGCGTTTTTCTTGGTTACAAGGCCAAGTTGTCGATTGGCATTTAGCGCCAACATATTTGTTTTTACTGAAAGCATCCTGCCCTCCTATATCCTGCATCCGTGCAGTCATTTGACACTATGACCGATTCCCATGGGCGACGAAAAACTTGAAAAAATATTAAATATATATATCAAATTATATTACTTATAAATGAGACAAATATATAGATACACCTCATATATCGGCAAAAAGCCGTATTTTCTTTAGTGGCAAAGGTGAAAATGCGCTTTTTCTATCGGATAATCTGTTATAGAATGATTTTGCGATGTGTTATATAGTATAGCATTTTTTCAGGGGGGGGGTCAATAGATAAGAAGAGCACCGGCCAAAATATTTGGCGGTGCTCTTCTCTAACCACACTCTCAGTTGTTTGATATTGTCATTTTTAATTATGGAAAAATTACTGTACCTGAACGAAAGCAAGTACGCCATAGTTGGTGATATCAACTACTACGTGGTCTGCTCTGATTTCTTTTACAGCAACAGGTGCCCACTGACCCTGGGTGTACTGTAATACCTGAATGTTCTCTGTGCCAGTGATACCAGGCATATAGAAGTTAACGGAAGCTGTCTCGAAAGATACAGCGCCATCAACAGCTACAACGTTCAGAACGGAGCCGCCTAAAGCGTTAGCCTGAGCCTTGGCAGAAGTAACATGTGCAAGAACCGGTTTTGAGATGGTGAAGGACTGGTTGCTGGGTACACCATTGATGATTACGCCGCCGCCCTGTGCAACAGGTGTTACATCCTCTAAACCAGGCATCTCGGTAACTGCGTTATTGCAGAACTCACCTACGCTCTTGCCTGCTTCTGTTGCAGCGCTCAGAGTTGCCATGGAAATGCCCATTTCCTCTGCAGCGAGTGCGTTAGCCTGACTCTCTACGTTAGCTGCTGCAACGGCTGCTTCATACTGAGCCTTCTCAGCTGCAGCCTTAGCTTCTTCAGGAGAAAGTTTCTCTTTTTTGGATGAAGAGCTTGAGGATGAGTTATCGCTGACACTGCTGGAGCAGGAGCTAGAGCTGCTGTCTTCAGCGGATGCAACGATTGCCATGGAGAACATTAAAGTTCCGGCTAATAATAATGCAAGAGATTTTTTCAATTTCATTGGATTTTTCTTCCTTCTGTCGAGTGTGTAATTTAAACATAGCATTTTTGCCGGGGGGGGGGATTTGATTTATAGTATTCTGGAAAAGATGCTATTGTTTTTAGCAAAAGGAGGTTTGCAGGCTATTTATACATGCGGATTTTTACTTATGTAGTTCCGATATTCATTGGCGGACATACCTTCCAGTCTCTTAAATACTCTGGAAAAATGAGCCAGATCCTGAAATCCCACCATTTCCGCCACGTCGCATATACGGAGCGAGGGGTCTTTTAACAGCTCGCGGGCTTTCTCCATGCGGGCGCTGTTCAAAAGATCGGAAAAGGTTTTGCCGGTATGCTTGTTGAGCAGCTTGGACAGATGCCATTGACTGACATAGACCTGGTCGGCTACATCCGTCAAACGCAGTTTTTCCTGGGAGTTTTCCCGGATATATTCCAGAGCGTTTTTCACGATAAAGCTGTTGGCCTCGGTGCCGCCTGATACTTCTTCATCGCTCTCCTCCTCTTCTGTATCTGATGGAAGAGGAGCGGATGGAAAGCGTTCCTCAGACTGTGCTAGCCGTCTGGTCACTTCCTCCATCGCCTCTTCCAGTTCATTCATCTTGGAGGGCTTTAACAGAAAGCGGGCTACGCCCAGGGAAATTGCTTCCCGGGCATATTCAAATTCCCGGTATCCGGTCAGGATGATGAGCTGCATATGGGGGAATTCGGATTTTAGAGCAGCAATCATCTTAAGACCGTCCAGTTTTGGCATGTTAATGTCCGATATGATAATATGGGGCCGCTCTTTGCGGATTATGTCCATACCTTCTTTGCCGTTGTAAGCAGAACCTGCCACCTGGCAATTCCATTTTTCCCAGGACATCGTCCTGCTCAGTCCTTCTACAATCAAAGGTTCATCATCAATAATAACTACTTTGTACATTTTCTATCCCTCACATAGCGGTGCTCAGCCTTTTACCGCACCGGCTGTCATACCCTTAATAATATACTTCTGCAGGAAACAATATACAATGATAACAGGAACAATTACCAATGTCACTGCCGCCGCCATCAGACCGTAGTTAGTACCTTCTTTGGCAGTCAGCTGATTTAACAGCGTGGTGATGCCGTACATGTCAGGTCTCTTTAAGAAAAACATCTGGGTGAACAAGTCGTTATAGCTCCATAAGAAAGAGAAGATGGCTACCGTGGCAAAGGAGGGCTTTGTAAGCGGTAAAACGACTTTAAAATATATCTGGAACGCATTGCATCCTTCCATATAGGCGGCTTCTTCCAGCTCGATGGGAAGTCCTTTGATGTAACCGATCAGCACCACCATAGCGAAAGAGAGGTTGCCTGCCACCTGGGGTAAGATCACGGAGAACATGGTTCTAATCCAGCTGCCGGTGTTGGCGATGCCCCAGGAAAATTCCATGGCAAATACCGGAACGATGGTGGCAAATACCGGGAACATCATCCCTGCGATGACCATAGAATGTAGAAACTCCGAACCCTTAAACTGGTATCTGGAAAGGGCGTATGCCGCCATGCCTGCAAGAAGTATGACTAAAAGGGCAACCATGGTGGAGATGAAGATGCTGTTCTTGTAGGCGTTTACGATATTCAGATTGCCAAAGGCCTTCCTGTAGTTTGCCAAGGTGAACAGTTCTCCTAAGGGCAGGGAAAAGGAGTCTGCAAGAATCATATTCTTTGCCTTAAAGGAGTTTTGGACTACCCAGATGATGGGGTATATGGTGGTGATAGACCAGAGAATCAAAAGCAGATAGACAACGCCCTGGCCGATGGAAAAAGTTCTTTTTTTCGTCATATCTATGGCCCTCCTTTAATAATCTTTCTCGCGGAAGATGGCATTTACGATTTTGGATAAAACAATGCCCAGTACCACAATCAGTACCGCCAGCGCACATCCATAATCTACATTTTTGGTTTCCATGGTATGATAGTACATATAAGTGCCTGTTAAGAAGGTGGATTTAAGCGGCATACCCTTGGGGAACATGGTCCAGGGGAGGTCGAATACCTTCAGTGCGCCTGTAACGGCCAGAACGCTGCAGGTACAGATGACATTGTGTAAAAGCGGAAGAGAGATGTAGCGTACACACTGCAGGGTAGATGCGCCGTCAATCCGCGCCGCCTCGTACAGTTCGTCGGAGATATTGTTTAGGCCTGTGATGAGGATGACGAAGTAGAATCCCACATACTGCCACATAACAGGAAGCATCATGGTAAACAGGGCTATGCCTTCCGCTTTCCAGTCGGTCAGCTGACTTTTGCCAAGTGCTTCCAAAAGCTGGTTGACCATGCCTTTGTCATACAAGAACAGCAGGTTGAACAGTAAGCCCAAGGCGGTTGCCGAGATGACGATGGGGAAGAAGAATACGGTCTTAAAGAACTGTCTGCATCTGCCGATGTTATCCACCATAAGCGCCAACAGGATGGCGATGCCGACCTGTCCGATCAGTGTGACAACCATCATAATCAGCGTGTTTTTGATGGACGTCCATACATTTTCGTCTTGAATCATCTCTGCATAGTTAGTATACCAAGGGGTATTAAAAGCGGTTGCAGAACTTCCCAGCTGTTTAATATGCATAAAGCTGTTCATGATATTTTTCAAAAAAGGATAGTAAAGAAACAGAGTCATGAACAGGAAGGCCGGCACCAGAAAGATGATTACCGGTTTTTTGTTACGATATATGTTTGCTCCCATAAGACACCTCCATCGTTTGGTACGAAAATTTGGTAAAAAGGAGGCAGGGTATTCCCCTGCCCCTATACATGTGCGCCTTGCGGTGCACGTTCGCGTGATTTCTCTTACTGGTTATGATAAGCATCCAGTCCTTCGGCCACTGCGTCTGCGGCGTCTACTCTGCCGGTTACGATCTCAGGCATACCGTCGAAGGTAGATACGCGGCAGTCGCCCTGGAATAAATCCTGTACTGCGCCTGTGAGAGATGTTGCGCCGGCCATCATTTCAATTGCCTTGCGCTGCAGCTCGTTGAACTCTGCGGGGTCAACTTCCGGTGCGTTCTTTAATGCAGATGCTGCGTGCTGTGCGAATGCGGGTACGACTGTGTCGGATGTCATATATTCTACGAAGTTGACTGCAGCCGCTTTCTTTTCCGGGTCATCCCATGCTTTTCTTGTAATGTAGTAGCCGGAGGAGAGACCGCCCACTAAGTCGGTTGCCTTTCTGCTGCCTTTACCGGGTACGTAGGTCACATCAAATTTAGCAAGTTTGTCAGCATCCAGCGTGGAAGGGTCTTCCGGGTCTGACTGGCAGGAACCTACAATACCGCCGACTTTCCAGGAACCGTCAATCAGGAATGCGGCTTTACCGTCCGTGAACATGGCAAAAGTCTCATCGTCTGTTGCGGAAAGGGTGTTGTCAGGGAAGTATCCCAGCTCATACAGTTCTTTGATGTCGTTCATCCCGGCAACCCACGCCTGGCCGTTGGCATCATCTAGACTTTCCGGGATTTCCAGATGGGTATCCGGAGACTGATTGTTAAAGATGGCGAACTCCCACCAATAATGAGGAATGTTGCCCAGTGCCGCCGCGATCGGGGTATAGCCTGCCGCTTTGATTTTCTCGCAGTCTTCCTTGAACATATCCATGGTGTAATCCGTTCCGGGCATTGCTACACCGGCGGCTTCCAAAATCTCTGTGTTGACAAACATTGCTTCCCAGTAACCGTTTACCGGAATTGCGTATTTCTTGTCATCCACCAGGGAGCCGGGAATCAGATCTTCGTTCATGTTAGTTGCATATTCAGGGAACTCCGCCCGGATTTCATCTAGGGATAATACCTTGCCTGCTTCGATGAAGCTGTTGGCATCAGCGCCGTTGAAGAAGAACAGTACATCCGGTTCCGAACCGGTCTCAAAGTCTGTGGCTATTCTCATCTTAAAGGTTTCGTCTGCAGTTGCGGAGGTGTCCACGATGGTGTTGCCGGTCTGCTCCTCCCAGGCTTTCACTGCGTCCTTGTAATTTTGTGCGTTGGTGTCCTCACCTGCAAATGTGGTGGTAACGGTCAGTTCCACCGGGCCTGCAGATTCTGCCGGTGTCTCTGCCGGCGCCTCCTGAGCGGTATCTGGTGTGTCCGCTTTCTCTGTGGTCTGTGCCGGTGCATTGGAACCGGTGTCTGCTGCACTGTTACCGCAAGCGGTGACAGATAATACTATGATGCCTGCGAGCATTGCCGCTATCATTCTCTTTTTCATTATTTATCCTCCCTTTTTGTTTCTTTTGTTTGGTTACATCTATATCATACCTGTTTCAGAAACAAAGGGTAATTGTTGGTATTGTCCTTTTTTGCCTTTTATTGCTCGTTTGGCATTTCTGTTTTGAGCAATATTGTGCTGATTGTATTTTCTTGCTCACTTCCGGTTATGAATAATCCACAATCATCACCGTATATCATCTTGAGTCTTTGGTCAACATTACGGATGCCGAGACTGACTCTCTTCTCGCCGGTCAGGCTTGCATCTTTTGAGAGCAGTTTGTCTATTTTATCTTTATCCTCTTTGGTCAGCCGCCCGTTATCTTCCACCTCTATGCACAGATAACCGTCATGCCTCTCGTAAAGGCGGATTTCCAGACAGCCCTTTGTGGAGATGTCCATACCGTGGTCTACTGCATTTTCCACGATGGGCTGGATGATCAGCCGGGGCACCTGAATGGTCATAAGTCTTTCATCGATGTGCTTTGTACATTGGAATTTGGTGCCAAAACGTTGGGCGATAATATACAGGTAAGCATCGGCGTAGGCCATCTCCTCCGCAATGGAATGAAACTGTGCTTCCTTGCGGTTCATGGTGGCGCCAAGCATGGTGGACAGGGCTTCTATCATACTGCTCACTTTATAGTTCCCATTCAGCCGTGCCTCCCAGTTGATGATTTCCAGGGTGTTGTTTAGGAAATGGGGATTGATCTGGGACTGCAGGGCCATGATTTTGGCGTCCCGCAGGGCAATCTCTTCCAGATAAATCTTATCAAACTGGTTTTTTAACTGCAGTGACATATGGTTAAAAGAGTCTTTCACATGATAGAATTCCCGGTTGTCTTCCAGATTTTCTATCTGTATGCCCAGATTTCCTTCCCGGACGGCATCCGCCCCGGTGATCAGATCTTGCAAAGGCACGGTCACCTTTTTGTGGAAAAAGCGCATCATCTGAATCACAAGGGGTATCATAAAAATGAGCAACAGCAGGAAAAGATACTGCATGGTAGTGGTCTCCGCGTGGATGATACGATTGTCCAGGCTGACAGAAAGGACCAGGGCGCCGCCGTATGTGTCTATCTGGTGGTGGATATAGGAGAAAGGCCCGGGGCGGTGCTCATAGGAGGTATTGGTATCGTTTAACTGTTTTTCTATGTTTTCGGGCAGGGTTTTCGGGGTTTTATTGTCTGTGGAATTTACCAGTTCACCGTTCCAGTACAGACTGACGCCCGTATATCCCCATATGCCGGGAAAGCTCTGCATCAGGGATTCTTCGTCCAACTCCAGTGCCAGCACGGCATAGGGCATAAACTTGGGCGTTACCAGGTTCCTGATCATATATAGTTTTTCTTCCACGCATACCAGTGTGGTGCCGGTGTCCAGCGTCCGGGCCACGTCAAGGATGGGATCCCGTGCTTTGGATTGAAAGAAAACAACATCCTGGTAGCCAGCGCCGTTACGGTTGTTTAGTGCATAGCAGCGGATGTCTTCCCTGCCCAATATCACAAGGTGCGCGGATTTACAGTTGTCGTTATAAGCGTACTGCTGACTTAAGAATCTTCCTGTGTATTTTTCGAAGGTGTCCTGATCTTCATCCTTTAGATATGCGGTATATAATTTGAAGATTTCACCCATGTAGGAGGCGTTCTTAGAGGCAGTTTCGCAGTCTTTGAGCTGTATCTGCATGATGTCTGCGGTCTTTTCCATGGAAGCTTGTATGGTATGTTCCACTTGACGATAGAGGTTACCGGTAATCACTAATATCATCATGAGAATCAACATGAGTAACGGAAAAAACCACCCAAACAGCAGTCTTCTGACCATGCTCCATCTAAGTGATTTTTTCTGTGTGTATCGTTCGTTTTTTCTATTCATAGCGTTGTTCCTGTCTGTATTCCCGTGTTTCCTGCTGTGTCAGATGCAGGTACTGCGGCAGTTACTTTAAAGACAGATATTCTTCAAAAAGCTCGCAGAATGCCGCCGCATCGCGCGTGTTACGCATCTCGCAGAAGATGCGAAGAAGAGGTTCTGTGCCTGAAAATCTGACGGATATCCAGCCGCCGTCTTTTAAGTAAATTTTAAGGCCGTCCAGGTAAGAAATGCGGTCAATCTCATAAGGGATCTGTGGCAGTTCTTTGTCTTCTAAGAGCTGTTTGTGAATCTCAATCTTCCTCTGGGGACTGAAACGGTAATCTCTCTCTTCTAAAGCCATGCCGCCGTATTCTTTGCGGATGGTCTCCATAATCTGCGAAAGCGGCATACCGGTCACAGCGATCATCTCCACCAAAAGTGCGGAAGCGTAGATGCCGTCTTTGCCCTTAATGTGTCCCCGCACGGCCATGCCGCCGGAGGATTCGCCGCCGATGATGGCGTCTGTGGCGAACATTTTAGCGGAGATGTGTTTAAATCCCACAGGCACTTCGTAGCAGGATTCTCCAAAACTTTCCGCTACCCTGTCCAAAAGATGGGTGGTGCAGATATTCCTGACGGCGGCGCCGTGCCATTTCTTATATTTTACCAGATAGTAGTACAGCAGTACCAGAATATCGTTGGGGTGAAGGAAATTGCCCTTGTCGTCGATCACGCCGATTCTATCCGCGTCTCCGTCTGTGGCAATACCAAGATCGCAGCGCCTGTCGATCACATAGTTTTGTAAGGCGCGCAGCGTCTGTGCCGTGGGGGCAGGCAGTTTGCCGCCGAACAAAGTATCGTGTCTTTCGTGAATGGTCTCTACCTCACACCTGGCAGTCATCAAGATGGTCTTCAGTGAAGTTTCGCTGACACCGTACATGGGGTCGAGAGCGACGCGCAGGCCGCATTTCTTGATCTTATTCATATCTATCGTATCAATGATGCTGTCCAGATACTCATTCAGGGGATAAATCTCTTCGATCAGGCCCTGGTCAAGACCTTCCTGGTAGGTAAGATCGTCCACCGGTATGTCGGTCACTTCATTGATATATCTCTCAATCTCTGCCGTCTGTACTTCATCCGCATCTCTGCCGCCGTAGGTGAAGACCTTGATGCCGTTGTAGATGGCCGGATTGTGGCTGGCAGTAATCATCATGCCGTAGTGGAATTGATGCTTCATCACATAGAACATGACAAGGGGTGTGGGGGCGGATTTGTTGATCAGATAGGCTTTGATGCCCTCTTTGGCAAATACCTGCGCAGCCCACTGCATTGCTTCTTTGGAGAGAAAGCGTCTGTCATAACCTAAGACAATGCCGTCCTCGACTACATTTTCCTCCCGCATCTTATCACAGATGGCTCTGGATAAAATCTGAATATTTTCTCTGGTAAATCCATCTCCGATCACGGCACGCCAGCCGCCAGTACCAAATTGTATCATGTTATCCTCCGTTCCGGAACTTTTACGGCGTTCCTTCTGTTTGGCTTCTCTAAAAGTTTGTTCTTCGTTCATAGCGTTTACTCTGTGCTGCCTAATAGGACTTCCACATCATGTTCACTGCCCGCAGGCATGATGGGAATCCTGTCTGTGGGCTGTCCGTCCACGCGGATTTGTGCGACGCCTTTCATCACGCCGTCAGGATTACTTACCCGGATATTGTATTTGGCGCCGCGGAAGATGCGCGAAGCGCGAAACGCCTTCCAGTCCGCCGGAATACAAGGGTCGATGATCAGACAGTCGTAATCCGGCCGGATGCCCAGGATATATCTGGTGGCGGCGAAATAAGCCCAGCCGCCGGAACCGGTCATAAAGGGATGTCTTGCCCTGCCAAAGGCGCTGTGGTCTTTGCCTGCGATGAACTGGCAGTAGGAGTAAGGTTCCGCCTCTCTTATCTCTATCCTGTCGTTTTGCAGATAAGGACAGAGGGCGTTGTAGAATTTCATAGCCAGGTCTCCCCTGCCCCTGGTGCAGGCCGCTGCCCAGGCCCAGGGATTGGGATGGGAGAAGACGGCGCCGTTTTCCTTTAGCCCCGGATACACCCTGGTGACAAAGCCGATATCATCGTCGGGCACTGTATAAGAGGGGGTGTTTAAGAGGAGGCCATAGGGGGTGTAGAGATATTCATCTATGGCGGCCAGCGCCAGATCTGCTTTTTCCCCGTCGGCGGCCCCGGAAAGGATTGCCCAGGCATTGGACTCTAAGTGTACTTTCCCTTCCAAATCTTCTTGCGTGCCGATTTTTCTGCCCTTGGCAGTGATGCCCCGGATGAACCATTTACCGTCCCAGAGTTCCTTATTGCAGACTTCTTTTACCTGGTCTGCAATCTGCGTATAATAAGCAGCATCCTCTGTTTGGCCCAGATAGGCAGCAAGCCCAATAAAATGCTGCAGCGCCCAGTAGTGCAGGAAGCTGACCATGGCGCTCTCGCCGCCGCCCAAGTTCAGACAATCGTTCCAATCGGCCCTAAGCCCTTTGCAGATACCGGTCAAACCTACTTGTTTCGCAGAAAAATCCAGGATTCTTTTCAGGTGCTCGTAGACAGTCTCCGTCTCTTTGCTTCCGGCAAGGAAGGTGTCTGCGTAGGGAAGCTTTTTGTCGGCAAAGGAAATATCTCCGGTCTCTTTGATATATTCTACCACAGAGCCGATCAGCCAGAGCGCGTCATCAGAGCAGGCGTCTTTGAGGCCGTGAATGATGTTGTCTTTGTCGGGCTCCGGTATGACGGTGGGTGACTGAAAAGGTTTGGCACCCTTGTTCTCCATAAACCATTCCGGCTGGAAGAGATGGAGACCGTACCCTTCGCTGGTCAAGCCCCGCAGAAGCTGTTCGATGCGTTCCTTGCACTTGTCCGGATTGGAGTGGGGAACCGTCATGGCGTCCTGGGCGGTATCCCGGTAGCCTAAGCCCACTCGTCCGCCCACCTCGATGAAGGAGGCAAAGCGGGAGAACATGACGTTGATTTCCGACTGGTACAGGGTCCAGGTGTTGAGCATGGTATTCATGGCGGCACTGGGGGTCTGAATCTGCAGTTTCGAGAATTTGTCTTCCCAGTATTGCCTCAAATCCCTATAGACCTGGTCCACGGATGCCGGATTTTTATATTTCGCACGGATGCGTTTTCCATCGGCGCGTCTTCCTTCTCCCAGCATGAAGATGATACGGGCTTCTTCCCCGGGTGCAAGGGTCAGGTCTTTTTGCAGACTGCCACAGTGGTTACCGCCTTTTTCCTGGGAAGAAAAGCACTTGCCCAATGAGACGGCGGCAGGGTTTGTCTCCGTATTGTATGTACCAAGGAAACGGTCTCTCATACAGTCGAACCCGTCGGGGGTCATGTTCATGGTGAAATATTGATAACCCTCTTCCTCATAAAACAAATCTTCTTCGATGATGCCGTCCTCATAAGAAGAGCCTGCACAGTAGAGACTCATCTGGTAATTCTGGTTGTCGATCATAATATGATGGAAGGAAAATTCTAGATAGGAGAACACACTGAGACGCCTTGGCGTATTTCCTGTATTTTTTATTTTCACATCCCATAGCTGTACGGCTTCCCCTCGGGGAATCACCATGGTCTGGGAAGCTTTGAGGTCCTGATATTCGCATTCGTACACGGTGTAGGACATGCCGTGGCGGCAGCTGTATCTGGCGTCAGCAAGCGGCTTGCCCACAGGCTGCCAGGAAATGGACCAGTAGTCGTTTGTCTCGTTATCTCTAATATATACGTAAAAGCCCGGCCTGTCCATAGGGATGGCGTTACTTCTAAAGCGGCTGATACGGTGATATTCCGGTGTCTTGTAGAACAGATAGCCGCCGGCTGTGTGATTGACCACTGCGGCCATATCTTCCACTCCCAGATAGTTCGTCCAAGAGCAGGGCAGATCCACCCTGTCAATCACGTATTCTCTGTTTTGGTCATCAAAATGTCCGTATTGCATAATACTCCCCCGTTCCGAAGCGGCTGTCCGCTTCTGACATTGTTTTTTGCGCTCTTTGGTTATATTATAAAGAGAAGGAGCGCATCTGGAAATGGATGAGGATGTGATAATTTGCCGATTTTTGTTAAGTGGGTTTTAAGATGTCAGGGCATGGAAAGAGGCTTATGAAAAATAAGAAGATACGCAGACGTATAAGGGCAGTTCTGCTGGCGGTGGTGGTCATCTGCCTGGTTTTGATCGGGAGGGAGTATGCCTTGTCAGCCAGGCATAAGGCACAGAAGGAGGCGTTGTTAGAACAGCTTAAGCGGGCGGAAAATGAGCGGGAGAATGGAAAGCCTGCAAAGGAACTGCCAAAAGGCGGTCAGGAAAGCGAGAAGGCGGATGGGGATTTAGCGGACAGTGCCGCGGAAGGTAAGGATGCAGAAGAAGTCCGGATGGGGGAAGATAAAGTTGCCGTATTGGAGGAATATGCGGGCTTATATGAAGAAAACGAAGACATGGCAGGCTGGCTTTCTGTTGAGGGCACCAAGATTGATTATCCGGTGATGCAAGGGGAAGACGACGAGTATTATCTGCATCACGATTTTTATGGACAGGAAAGCAAATATGGGTGTCTTTATGTGAGAAACCGGGCGGATATAGACAAGGGCACAAATTTTGTCGTATATGGGCATAATATGAAAGACGGCTCCATGTTTGGGGAGCTGGATTTGTATCTGGAAGAAGGGTTTTACAGAGAGCATCCGCTTATACGCTTTGATTCCCTTTTTGAAAAGAGGACTTATGAGATCATAGCGGTTTTTCGTTCTCAGGTTTATGACCAGGCGGAGGATGTGTTTCGATATTATCAGTTCTATGAAGCGGATACAGAAGAGGAATTTGATGATTTTTATGAGAATATCAAAGCCCTTTCTCTCTACGATACGGGCGTGGAGGCACAGTTTGGCGATCAGTTTATAACCCTGTCCACCTGTGCTTACCATGTGGAGGATGGCGGTTTGTGGTGGTGGCAAAACGGCAGAAGGAAGAACGGAAATAGAAGAAAAAGCCGCCTGCCAAATTTGAAATTGTAAAATCTTGATTTCCGTGCATATAATTTCCTGCTTTACAAATAATAGTAAAAACGTAGAGATAAAGAAAAGAGAAAGCTACACTACGATTATGATTGGCAGATGGAGGTTATATGATATGAAAGCAACTGGTATAGTCAGACGAATAGATGATCTGGGACGTATTGTGATTCCCAAGGAGATTCGCAGGACGCTGCGCATCAGGGAATCGGACCCTTTGGAAATTTTTACGGACAGGGAGGGTGAGATTATCTTAAAGAAATATTCCCCCATAGGCGAGATGGGCACCTTTGCAAAGCAGTATGCGGAGAGTATGGCGCAGGTGTCGGGACATATTGCGATGATTTCAGACAGAGATCAGTTCATCGCGGTATCCGGCGGGATGAAGAACCTGCTGGGGAAATCCATCAGCAGGGAATTGGAGGAAAAGATCAATCACAGAGAAAGCCTGGTGGCAGCGAAAGGAGACAGGAATTTTATTCAGGTCAGTACCGATGCGGATGAGTTTCATCATGAGGCCATCAGCCCGATTATCTGTGAGGGGGATGTGATCGGGTCGGTCATCCTTTTGGAGACAGATCACAAATCCAAGATGGGAGAGGTAGAACAGAAGCTGATTCAATCTGCGGCGGGGTTCTTGGGCAGGCAGATGGAACAATAAAACAGGCTGTCGTCATGACTGTAAAGGGTCGGACGACAGCTTTTATTCATAGGAAAACACTTTTCTATTTACATAAAAGGGTGTATGATAGGTACGGGATTTGTTTTATGAATTCCGGCACTGATGGAGGTTTTACCAAAAAATAAGAGAAAACGCCACGTCCGGTGATGGAGGGAAAAACCATGGACAGACAGAATTTGACACTGCTTACCGACCTGTACGAGCTTACCATGATGCAGGGATATTTTAAGAATAAGGATCAGAATGAAACGGTGATTTTTGATGCCTTTTACCGTAATAATCCCTGTGACGGCGGCTTTGCCATTGCAGCGGGATTAGAGCAGCTGATTCAGTATATCAGGGAGCTGCATTTTGAGGAGGAAGATATTGCTTATCTAAAAAGCCTTGGCATCTTTGACCAGGATTTCCTGGAGTATCTGAAGACATTCAGATTTACCGGAGATATTTATGCCATTCCAGAAGGGACGGTGGTATTTCCCAGAGAGCCGCTGGTGAAGGTGATCGCACCAATCATGCAGGCGCAGCTTGTGGAGACGGCGATTCTAAATATTGTCAATCATCAGAGTCTGATTGCCACGAAAGCGGCCAGGGTCTGTTATGCGGCCCAAGGCGACGGCATCATGGAGTTTGGTCTTCGCCGGGCCCAGGGACCGGATGCGGGAACCTATGGCGCGAGAGCCGCAGTCATTGGGGGATGTGTGGGAACTTCCAATGTGCTCTGCGGGCAGCTGTTTGATGTGCCGGTGAAAGGCACCCACGCTCACAGCTGGATTATGAGTTTCCCGGATGAATATACGGCATTTAAGACCTATGCGGATATGTATCCTTCGGCCTGCATCTTGCTGGTGGATACTTATGATACCTTAAAGTCCGGTGTGCCCAACGCAATCCGGGTTTTCAAAGAGATGAGAGAGGCGGGGATTCCACTTACATTTTATGGAATCCGCCTGGACAGCGGCGACCTGGCTTATCTTTCCAAGAAGGCAAGAAAGATGCTGGATGAGGCGGGATTTCCGGATGCGGTGATCTCTGCGTCCAACGACCTGGACGAGTTTTTGATTCAGAGCTTAAAAGACCAGGGAGCTAAAATTACTTCCTGGGGTGTGGGAACCCATCTGATTACCTCCAAGGACTGCCCGTCCTTCGGCGGTGTGTACAAGCTGGCGGCTATTATGGGCAAGGACGGCAAGTTCATCCCGAAGATCAAGCTTTCTGAAAATTCAGAGAAAGTGACGAACCCGGGCAATAAGACGGTGTATCGTGTGTATGAGAAAGAGAGCGGGAAGATTAAGGCCGACTTGATCTGTCTGGTGGACGAAGTATTCGACGAGAAGGAGCCTCTTATGCTGTTTGACCCCATGGAGCCCTGGAAGAAGACGAAGCTTGCGCCGGGCAGTTATGTTCTGAGAGATTTGATGGTACAGGTGTTCAAGAATGGCGAGTGTTGTTATACTTCCCCGAAGGTGATGGATATCCAGGCATATTGTAAGAAAGAGCAGGAGACTCTCTGGGATGAGACCAGGCGTCTGGTGAATCCCCATAGGGTGTATGTGGATTTGTCCAGCAGGCTTTATGATATCAAGATACAGCTTCTTGACCAGATGAGTCAATCATAATGGGAATGACCAATGAACAGGTGTAGATACAGAATTGCATTTGTGCTGTTTATGGCACTGCTGTGTTGTCCGCTGCTGGCTTATACGGTACAGGCGGCACCGACAGAAGCGGAGAATGGTACTGTGCTTGGAGCGTATGAGGCATATTATGAGCGTCTGATGTCCATTCCGGACCGGGATGGCATAGAAGCGTGCGGCTTCCGCGTGGTGGAAGATCAGATCTTTGCTCTTTATCCGGATGAGGAAGACAGTCTTTTTATGGTGCCGGCCTTTGATGAGCAGTATAACCGGCTGGCACTGTTTCTTGTGGATGCTGAGGGGCAGATTCTCTACCGTACAGAACAGTTAGAGACCAATCACTGTGTCACCGGGCGCATGAGACAGCCGATACAGTCTATTGCGGCGGTTTCTTTTCAGGATTTGAACCGGGACGGCCTTTTGGATATCATCCTGATCACTTCCTGTGTCAATGAGAACGAGGCCTATACGGGCAAGACCTACAAGGTGGGGGATGTGCTTTTTCAAAACAGGAGCGGGGACGGCTTTTACAGGGATTATAGAATATCGGATAAAATAAATCGTTTTGGCATGAATAAGAGCGCAGAGTCCATCATAGCCTTTGTCAGGGACGGGAATTCCACGGAATTTCTGTATACGGCGTCCACACTGCGGGAGCTGCAGCAAAACGGATTCTGGGTGATCAACGAGCAGTGTTATTTCCGGACTTTTGGCAAGCTGGGAAAGCTGCAGGTAACGCCGGGGACTTATCGGATTGCGGATTATGATGTGTTTATGATCTATCTGGTGAATGAGCAGGGGGATATCGTATCCGTGCTGCAGCCCATGGGGGAATACGATAATCTCTATGCGCTCAAGGGGGTCACCTGCAGGGACATCGACGGGGATGGTCTGAAAGATATTGTGATTTTGGCCAGATACAGTTATGAGGGCGAGGGCGGAGAATTGCTGATTGAGAGTGATTACCGCATTTATTACCAGAGAACCGGGGGTTTTGTTCCGGATATGGAGATCAGGGACGCATACCGGTGCGGGGATGAAGATACCATGGAGATACTGGTGGAGAAGGCGCGTGCCTACTGGGGGTGGCAGACGACAAATGATTAGGATACTGATTGTGGACGACGAGAAGCCAATCTGTGATTTGATAGACTTAAATCTTTCTTCTGCGGGCTATCACTGCACGTCGGTGCAGGATGGGCTGAAAGCCATCGATTTGATAGAGAAAGAAGCGTTTGATCTGGTTCTTTTGGATATTATGCTGCCGGGAGCGGACGGCTATGATGTGATGGAGTACATAAGACCTCTGGGAATTCCGGTGATCTTTATCACCGCCAAGCATGAGGTCAAGAATCGGGTGAAAGGTCTTAAGCTGGGTGCGGATGATTACCTGGTGAAGCCTTTTGACGTGGTGGAGTTAGTGGCACGGGTAGAAGCGGTGCTTCGCCGGTATAACAAGGCGGAACAGCGGCTTGCGGCCGGGGATGTGGAGGTGGATGTGGATGCCCGCAGAGTCACCAGGGCGGGACAGCCTGTGGAACTTACCAACAAGGAATTTGGTCTTTTGCTTCTATTTATGAGAAATAAAAATGTGGCCTTGTTTCGGGAGACTCTGTATGAAAAGGTTTGGGAAGGAGAGTACTTTGCGGACAGCCGCACGCTGGATCTGCATGTCCAGCGCCTGCGGAAGAAACTTGGCTGGGAGCATAATCTGGTGGCAGTGTATAAGGTGGGCTATCGTTTAGAGGTGCAGGAATGAAATTTTCAATTAAATTAGTGCTTTCTACCATGATTGTGCTGGCCTTGGCGCTGGGATTCAGCGGGTTTTACTTCGTCAACTATGTGTTTGAGACTTCTCTGGAAAGAGAGGTGGGGCAGGCTCTTGACGAGAGCAGTATTTTAAGCTTTGCCTTTGAGACGGCGGCTTTGAATGTACCGCTCAAATACAGTGTTCTGCCGGACAGCGTGGTGGAGGAGATTGCCTCCAAACTGGAAACGGGGGGACAAAGCGGCGGCCGCCTTCTCAGGATAGCGGATGAGGAGCAAACGATTCTGTATACCAGCGATGGGTTTACGGCGGATGAGGGCCTGCTTCCACAGACAAACCAACATACCAAATCCTATCGTATCATTAATGAACAAGACAGTTATTATGTGCATACCTGTGTGTCGATCAATGCGCTGGACAGGATTCTTTTCCTGGAAACCATGAAGAATGTGACTGGCGTCTTTACGGAGCGTGCCATGGGCTTTTCTCTGTACCGCAAGGTGACGGTGGTTATGCTGTTAACTGGAATGGTCATTATGCTGGTAATCGCCTCTCTTTTGACCAAACCCATTCTTCTGTTGACCAAGGCCACAAAGAGAATGGCGGCGGGAGATTATGCTTACCGGGCCAGACAGATCAGCCAGGATGAGCTGGGGCAGCTCACCAGGGATTTTAATGGGATGGCCAATGCGCTGGAGGAAAACATCAGTAAGCTGGAAGAAGAGATTGAGGCCAGGGAAGAGTTTATGGGAGCCTTTGCCCATGAATTGAAAACGCCCCTGACGGCCATCATCGGCTATGCGGATATGCTGCGCTCCCACAAGCTGGATGAGGAGAAGAGTATTCTGTCAGCCAATTATATTTATACGGAGGGAAAGCGTCTGGAAGCCATGTCTTTCCGGCTCTTGGATATCATCGTGGCCAAGCAGGAAGAGGCGGATTTACAGGAGATTCCGGTGCGGGAACTGTTTACGTATTTGGAGGAAATGTTTGCGGAGAAAAGAAAGTTTGCTATCCGCTTTCAATATGAGGAGGCCGATGTGTGGGCGGAGGCCAATCTGATCAAGACAGTCATGGTGAATCTGATCGACAATGCCTGTAAGGCCTCAGAGCCGCCCGCGGCAGCTTCGAAGACGGACGGCGCGCCCCAGGCGGAGGATGGGGCGGCTGCAGAGGCCCAGAGGGGCGCTTTTGGGAAAGACGGTGTGATTGAAGTCATAGGGCAGGCGGCAGAAGATGGCTACCGGTTAGCTGTGAAAGATTATGGCATCGGTATACCGGAGGCGGAGCTGCATAAGATTGTCAAAGCCTTTTATATGGTGGATAAGTCCAGGGCCAGGAGCAAGAACGGCGCAGGTCTTGGACTGGCGCTGTGTGCGGAGATTTTGAAGATACACCACAGCCAGTTACAGATCGAGAGTAAAGTCGGGGAAGGTTCCTGTTTTAGTTTCGTCCTTCCTGCAAAGAAGAATAGAGGAACTTATGAAGAGTAAGATATACTATCTGGCCTTTCCGGTGATTGCGGCCTTTGCCATGGTCATTTCCATATGGGGGCCGGAAACGCTGGCCCGGTACAAAGACCAGGGAATTCTGGACAGACCGCATACGGAGAATGTGGAAAATGCCGGAGAGGGTTACCGCTATCAGATGAACGGTAACGAAAAGCTTTATATCCTGTCCTGCTGTCTGAGCAGCCAGACGCTTCCGGAGAGTGAGTTAAACGCCATGGCGCGGGCGGCGGATACAGGGGTGGAATATCAGGAGCTGGAAGGCTCTTATGCTTTCGTGGTGAACCGCAGAGGACCTTCCGGCAAGGAAATTACGGATGAACAGATTTTTGCCGCCTGCAACGAAGGATTAGATATGCTCAAGGAAAAGGGAATCCTGCCGGAACAAGTAAAGCAGGTGGATGTGTCTTCCTATAATGTCACGCTGTATTCGGCCATTGATGTGTTGGAGCCCCGTAACAATGTGGCGGTTTGGAAGATGAGTCTTTCCAATTCCCAGAAAAACGCGGATAAGGAAAACCGCCTGATGGATGCCTATATTGATGCGGATGACGGGAAGATTTATGAATTCTATGTGCGCACACCGCTTCTGTGGGAGGATATTGATGCGGACGGGCTTGTGGCGGCCTGGGCGGAATATATGGGATTAAGCTCTCCGGCGCCCTATGAGTCTGACAATCCCCTCTTAGAGACCACTCCCTATTTCCGCAAATACGTGTTCGCGGGCATGGGGAATGGCCAGACGGTGGTCACGGTGGGGTTCTATGAGGGCATCAATGAATTGTTCCTGAAAGTTTCCAAGTAAGGCGGAAACTTTCAGGCCTGCGGTTACCTTCCTCCGTGCTGAAACTGGGGCAGATAGGCTTCACTCTCTGCCAGAATATCATCCAGTATGCTGCGGGCTGTGGAGGCAGAATTAACCAGGGGATGAATGGTCAGGGCCTGCAGGGCTTTGTTGTAATCTCCGTAAATGGCGGCTTCGATGGTGAGCTGCTCATAGGCCTTCACATTCTGTAAGAGTCCCCGGATGGCAAGGGGTGTATGCCCGATATGCAGGGGGTGTGCGCCGTCTGCATCGATCACACAGTTTCGCTCGATTACGGCATCATAGGGCAGGTCTGCGTTGGTGCCGCAGTTTAGGACATTCACAGTCTGGATGTCCTTTTTGTTATTATAGATGGAATCGATCAGGGAGCAGGCGGCGTCGGAGTAGCGCGCTCCGCCCCGGGAGGCAAGCTGCGGGGGCTTTTGGTCCAATTCCGGATTCTTGTACAGATCAAACAGTTCTTTCTCCACTTTCTTGATCACTTCGCCGCGGCAGCCTTTTGTCTCGGCGTCTTTGATACATTCCGCCAGCATTTCCGGCTGCATATAGTAATATTTCAGATAACTTACCGGCACCATGCCCAGAGATTTCAGGAAAACGGGGTCATAATGAATCTCCGGGATGTTAGCCATGATTTCTTTGGCGGAGTCAGAGCAGATCTTATGGATGGCCTCCATGGTCACATCCTGTCCGTGCACTAAGACCCTCTTAGCCCAAATGAGATGATTGATGCCCACGAAATCGCAGAAAACATCTTCTACAGGACAAGCAAATTTCTCCGCCATATCGTTGATCATGTTGATGGGGCAGTTGCACAGTCCGATGGCTTTCACAGCGGTGTGGTTTAACACCGCTTCGGTCAGGATGCCGGAAGGGTTGGCGAAATTGATTAGCCATGCCTGTGGGCACAGTTCTTCCATATCTTTACAAATATCCAGGATGACCGGAATGGAGCGCAGCGCTTTGGCAAAGCCGCCGGCGCCGGTGGTCTCCTGGCCGATTTTCTGATAGCGCAGGGGAATCTTCTCATCCCGGATACGGGCGTCCAGATTGCCTACGCGAAACTGGGTGGTGACAAAGTCGGCATCCTTTAGAGCTTCCCGTCTGTCTATGGTGGCGTGTACTTGCAGGTCGGCGCAGCTCTTTTGGACCATCCGCCGGGCCAGGTCGGTGACGATTTCCAGTTTCTTTCTGCCGGCTTCAATATCTACCAGATAAATATCTTTGACGGGAAGGGATGCCATGCGCTTGATAAAGCCTTCGATCAGTTCCGGCGTGTAGCTGGAACCGCCCCCGATGGTTGCAATTTTTAAACCTCTCTTGGTCATGATGTGTTCCTCTTATTTCTTATCTTTATTCCTGCGGCCGGAAAGCCAGACGGCTGTCTGCGGCGGGGCCTTTAGTGACAAGTATCCCGCAGCACAAGTTCCGCTTCAAAGGTCTTGGTTTGCGCTTCTTTACCCGGATTTGCAATCGCTGCAAGCAAAAGCTCCACACCCGCTATTCCCATTTCATAAAGGGGCTGGCGCATGGTGCTCAAGGCAGGGAACAGGATGTCCCTGGATACCGGCGTATCGTCGTCAAATCCGATTACGGCAAGGTCATTTGGGACGGAAAGTCCGGCTTCTTGTGCGGCTCGCAGGACGCCGTAGGCGGGTTTGTCGGCTCCCGCGAAGCAGGCATCCGGTCTTTTGCCCTCTGCAAGGAGCCGCTTCATCTGCTGATAGGCAAGCTTCTCGTAACAGTCGGCATAAAGGATAGAGTCGGCCCCGAGCGGTATTTTGTAATCGTGCATGGCGGCAACGAAGCCGTTGAGCCGTTCCAGGGATACATCGTAGTTCATATCGTTGGTGACATGCAGGATATTGCGGTATCCTTGTTTGATCAGATGCTCAGTGGCTGTGTAGGCGCCGTGAAAATTGTCCAGCAGGATTTTATTTACTTTACAGTCGGCGGGACTGCTTTCAATCAGGACACAGTTGACGGACTTAGCGGCGATATCCCGAAAAAGGGCCTCATCCTGACGGTGGCTGCCGTATGCAATGATGCCGTCCGTGCGCCCCTGGGAAAAATAGTCCACATATTTCATTCTGGTGGCCGTGTCCCTGCGGCTGCTGCAAAACAACATATTATAGCCGTGTTCCTCCCCGGCGTCCTGCAGCCCATTGATCAGGTTGAAAAAGAAGTCGTTGCAAAGATCGTCCATGACAACGCCGATGGTCATGGTCTTTTGCAGTACCAATGCCCGGGCAAGGCCGTTGGGGACATAGTTGTGTTTCTCCATGATTTCCAAGATCTTTTGACGGTTCTTTTGACTGACACCGGGTTTGTTGTTGAGCACTCTGGAAACCAGGGTCCTTGACACATTGGCCTCACTGGCAATTTCGGATATGGTTGCCATAGGCAGTTCTCCTTGTTGTAAGTGGATTGTTTTTAATGTTTCAAATTTTACATTTAAAGTGTAGCATAGTGTTTCAAAAAGTCAATATGAAATTGTAAAATACCTGTGAAAAGGATAAAAATAATAAAAGAGATTGACAAGGAGGGGTGAAATCTATATGATAGAGATGAAAATGTAAATCGATTCACACGTTGCTTTACATATTCATACAGGCAATTGACTTTCACAGAAGGGGGACGGATGATGAGGTATCTTTTGGGAATTGATCAAGGGGGAACGAAGACGGCAGCTGCCGTTATGGGTGAGGATGGAAGGATACTTGGGAGTGCCCTCGTCAAGGGGTCCTATTTTCCGATTTTCGGGGTTTCACCGGCGTTAGACCGTATGGAAGAGGCCGCCGGGCTGGCAGTGGAGCAGGCGGGCATCCGCCAGGAAGATATTTCGCTTCTGACAGCCGGCGTTTCCGGCATCGATTGGCCGGGAGAAGATAAGATGATGGAAGAGGCGCTGCGGGATAGGATGAAATGGGAACGGATTATTGCCTGCAATGATATGATCAATGCTTTCTATACGGTAAGAGGGATTTCCCACGGCATGGTTTTGTGTGCGGGAACCGGCATGAATGGGGCCATCATAGACGAGAGAGGCCGGCAGTTTGTCTTTGGGGATTATATGGAAGAAATGATGCAGGGCGGCAGTGGCCTGGCCCAGAGAGCCATACGGAAAGTCTTTGATGCCCAGATGGGACTGTGCCAGGAAACGGCCCTGACGGATTTGTTCTTAACATATGCCGGTGTAGATACAGTAGATCAGCTTCTTCATATGTATATGACAAAAGAGGGATTCTCCGGAAAAATCCGTTATCTGACGCCCGAGATTCTTAAGCTTGCAGGGCAGGGAGACGGGGAAACCTGCAGTGTGATAGAAGCCTTCGCCAATCGAACGGTTTCCTTTGTCTTTGCGGGTTTTCGCAAGATGGAACTTATGCCGGACAGGGAGAAAATCATACTGGCGGGAAGTGTATTCAAGGGAGAAGATAATTATCTTACCAGGCAGATTCTCTGTAAGATCAAGGAGAAGGAACCGGAAGCCGAGGTGGTGAAGGCCCAGTATGAGCCTGTGGTGGGCGCATGTGTTATGGGACTGCGCGCCCTGCGTTTGTATGGAGAAGAAATAGAACAAAACATTGCTGCCAGTGCCAAAGAGAAGGGATTGTGTGTGGTTTGACGAAATGAGACAAAAGATGATGCAACTTTGATGCAAAAAGTATGACACTTTGATGCAACTTAGATGAAATTCTGATGCAGCCCTTTTGTATGCTTGATGTTAGAAAGTATACAAAAGAGTTTGAGGAGGCGCATCAGGATATGTATGGAGAATCATCGTTTACCTGGGAATATGTCTGCGGTTATGAGACTAGAGAGCAGAGAAAGAGACGCTTGTCCAGGCGGGCATATGTTTGGATGATGATACTTTGTTTTGGTTGCATTACGGCGGCAATATCCATGCGGTTTGCTGCGGCGGGAGGACTTGGCGTGCTCACAGAGAGCCTGGGAAATGCATGGATGACCGGCGAAAAGACTGTGCCGCCGGAGTGTCTGACAGACAGCGGCGCCGGTATGGAGGCTGGGGCGATAGAGGACATCTACATCGTAGAAGCCCGGGGGATTGTGATACCCCTTCGCAAGATAACAAAACAGCCGGCGTCGGTGCTGCAGAGGGCGGCTTTAGATGTGGATAAGATTGTCCGGGCAGTGGCTGGGACGAAGCATATTCCCACTGTTTACCTGGACCCGGGACATGGCGGTGCGGACGAGGGCTGCGCCAGAGACGGCGTCTTGGAGAAAGATTTGAACTTGGCCATTGCTTTGCTGGTGCGGGACAAACTGGAAGAACAAGGTTACCGGGTGCTTATGTCCAGGGACGCTGACAGTTATGTTCCGAAAGAGAAGCGGGTAGAGGAGGCCAACAAGGCGGGGGCTGATATCTATATCAGCATTCATCAGAATGCCACGGATGAGGGCGCAGGCGTAAGCGGGATGGAAGTATGGTATGCGGGAGATGATTCCGGGCGTGACAGCAAGAGACTGGCCCAGCTGATTCAGCAGCAGACCATAAAGAGTACGGGCGCAGCAAAACGCCAGCTGCGGGGCGATGCGGATTTTCATGTGACAGGAAGCACCACCATGCCCGCCTGTCTGATTGAGACAGGATTTCTCACAAACAAAGCGGAACGCAGGCTGCTTGGCCTTGCCGAGTATCAGCAGCAGATCGCGGACGGAATCGTGCGGGGCGTTTCCTACTATTTCCATCCAAAGACCATGTATTTGACGTTTGATGACGGGCCTTCTGAAGAAAATACCCAGAAGGTGCTTGACATTCTGCGGGACAGGAATATTAAGGCCACTTTCTTTCTGGTGGGCGAGAATGTGAGAAAGCATCCGGAAATGGCGCGCAGGATTGTGGCCGAGGGGCATACCATTGGCATCCACTGCGACCGGCATGATTATGAAACCCTGTATGAGAGCGTGGACAGCTATGTGGCGGATTTTGAAAAGGCCAGGCAGACAATCTATGAGGTGACAGGGGTGGAGACAAAGTTGTTTCGCTTTCCGGGCGGCAGCGTCAATGCCTTTAACCAGGAAACAGGAGAGGCTATCATACAGGAGATGAAATCCAGAGGCTACCTATATTATGACTGGAACGCCAGCTTGGAGGACGCGGTCAAAAATCCCGATCCCGAGAGGTTGATTGTCAATGGTGTGGACTCAACGCTTGGCCGTCAAAAAGTAATCCTCCTTGCCCATGATGTGGTGGGCAGCACGGGAGTTTGTCTGGAAGAACTGCTAGACAGTCTGCCGGAGTATGAAATGCGGCCTCTGCATGAAGGGGTGGAACCGATTTGGTTTTAAGTGGCAGCGGTCTTTGTCAAAAGACAGAAAAAGATGGTAAAAGAAGAGAATAACTTAATCTAAATAAAAAATAAAAATGGAATAGAACATTGAATGTGCTCCTTTAAGATGCTAGAATGTAAAGAACGTTAACATTGTGAAGGAGTGCATTTTTATGCTTAGAATCATTACGGATTCGGCCTCAGATCTGCCAAAGGAGTATATCCGGGCACATAAACTGCATGTCATCCCAACGCCGGTGGTGATTGATGATGTGGATTACTTCGATGGAGATACGATTCAAACCGGGGAATTTTATAGGATTTTGGATGACATCAAGAGAGACGTAAAGACATACCATATCAATCCGGCCATGTTTGCGGACGCTTTCTGTCCCTATGCCAAAGCCGGGGATACCGTCATTTACCTTTGCTTTTCCACAGGCATCGCCGGCACCTATAATGCGGCTAACGTGGCGAAAGATACGGTGCGCGAGGAATATCCGGATTTTGATCTGACGATCATAGATTCCAAATGTGCGTCCATCGGGTTTGGGCTGGTGGTGTCTAAGCTTGTCGAGATGCTGGAAAAAGGCGCGTCTAAGGAAGAGCTCATTGAGGCGGCGGACTATTTTATTTCCCATGTGCGGCATGTGTTCACGGTGCACACACTGGCCTATCTGATCAAGGGCGGCAGGCTGACGAAGTTTAAGGGTACGCTGGCGGAGACGTTAGATATGAAACCGGTCCTGATTGTGGATGAAAAGGGCGCACTTTCGGTGATAAAGACTGTGCGCGGGCGTAAGAAATCCCTGCGTTATCTGTTAGAATATGCCAAGGAAAACGGCTGGCATTTAGAGGAACAGAGGGTTGCCTTATGCCATGGAGAAGATGAGGAAGGGCGGGATTATATGCTCTCTATGATTGCGGAGGAAATACATCCTAAGTCCGTGTTGGTGGGAACAGTAGGCTGCGCGATTGGTGCTCATACCGGGCGCGGAATCATAGGATTCTGCTTTTTTGACGCGGATGAGGGAAAGTATAAGAAGTATTTTGAAACGTAGCGCCTGCATGGAAGCGATTGGAGAAAGACGGTTATGCACAGTCTGATAAAAACGAGCAAGAAGTCCCTGGGTGCCCGGACAGAGGACGAGCTTATGAAATATATTCTGCAAAAGCCCGTGGAACCGGGACAGAAAATGCCCAACGAATTTGAGCTGGCGGAGCAGTTTGGCGTGGGAAGGAGCACCATCAGAGAGGCGGTGAAGGGGCTTGTATCACGGGGCATTCTGGAAGTGCGCAGAGGCTCCGGCACTTATGTGATCAATACCAACTCTATTGAAGTGGACCCGCTGGGATTTGGCAAGATAGAGGACAAATACAAACTGGCTTTGGATTTGTTTGAAGTACGGCTTATGATTGAGCCGGAGATTGCGGCGCTGGCCTGCAGAAGCGCATCGGCGGAAGAACTTAAGGAACTGAAACGGTTGTGCGACGAGACGGAATACCTGTATCGGAACGGCCGCAATCATATCAGCAAGGATATAGAATTTCACACCTGTATTGCCCGGTGCAGCAAGAATCAGGTGGTGGAGACTTTGCTGCCGGTGATTAATACGGCGGTCTATACGTTCGCCAATCTGACCCATCATATGTTGATGGAGGAAACGATTAAGACACACCGGGCGGTGACGGATGCCATTGCGCATCGTGATTCGGTAGGCGCCAAATGTGCTATGATGATGCATTTGACTTATAACCGCCAGACGATTATGAAGATTATGGAAGAACGGGAAAAAGGCAATATATCAGACAAATAAGATACTTCTACAGACGACTGATAAAAATGAATAGTAATAATACACAAATGAGGATGGAATTTAGAGGATAAATTCCGTCTTTTTTTGTGTAAAAGGTAGAATGAGAAATAAAGACATCAGATGTATTGAACAAAAATGAGGGAAAATATATAATTTTTCCATAATAACATAAGACGTCAGATGTTATAAAAGGGTGCAAAAAAGTAAAAATAGAAGAGACTCATATAAAAGAGAAGGAGGTTTCAAATTATGGCGGGTGAAGTTGCGGCATTGAATCCAACCAGATTGGTATTGGCAGCAATTCTGGGGCTTGCGGTATTACTCTTGCTGATTATTAAGTTTAAAGTACAGGCGATGGTTTCGATCTTGGTTGGGGCGATTGTGATTGGGCTTGGGGCTGGGATGCCTTTTGCGGATATTGTCACGGCGGTGAATGACGGAATCGGAAATACTTTGAAGGGCATCGCTCTGCTGGTAGGTCTGGGTTCTATGTTTGGAGCGATTCTGGAGGCTTCGGGAGGGGCGCAGACTCTGGCGGTCAGTATGGTCAAATGGTTTGGGGATAAGAAGGCGGCGTGGGCGCTGGGGATTACAGGTTTGGTCATCGCAATGCCCGTATTCTTTGACGCAGGATTGATCATCCTCATTCCCCTTGCGTTCTCCCTGGCGAAGAGGACGAATCGTTCTTCCTTGTTCTATGCGATTCCGTTACTTGCCGGATTGGCTGTGGGTCATGCGTTTATTCCGCCCACACCGGGACCGGTGCTGGTGGCCACGATGCTGAATGTAGAGCTTGGATGGGTGATCATGGTAGGCGTTTTGTGCGGTATTTTCTCTATGATTGTGGCGGGACCTGTTTGGGGCGCCATCTGCGGTAATAAATATATGGTTCCGGTGCCGGAACATGTGGCCAATCAGGCGGATTTCGATGAATCCAAACTTCCCAATTTCTGGACGATCGTAGGAATTATTCTGATTCCGCTGGTACTGATTATTTTGGATTCTGTGTCAGGCGTGGTGCCGGCATTGAGCGGGTTAGCGCCAATATTCGGGTTTTTGGGAGAACCGTTTGTGGCACTGCTGATCGCAACCATAGCGGCAATGTTTATTCTCGGTTTGAAACATGGTTATACGATGAAAGATTTGGAGAACATTATGACAAAGTCACTGGAGCCTACCGGGCTGATTCTGCTGGTGACTGCCTGCGGCGGTGTGCTGCGGTATATGCTGCAGTATTCGGGCTTAGGCGATCTGATAGGCAATGCGGTATCCTCCGCAAATCTGCCCATCGTCGTGGTAGCGTTTATTGTGGCGGCGTTGGTCAGAATCTGTGTGGGTTCCGCAACGGTTGCTATGACTATGGCAGCAGGCATTATTGCGGCAATGCCCGGCATAGCGGATTTTTCACCCTTGTACTTGGCGTGCACGACGGCGGCGGTAGCAGGCGGTGCAACCGTATGTTCTCACTTTAATGATTCCGGGTTCTGGCTGGTAAAATCTTTGGTAGGGATGGACGAGAAGACCACCTTAAAGACATGGACGATCATGGAGACACTGGTGGGAGGAACCGGATTTGTGGTAGCACTTATCATTTCGTTTTTTGCATAAGTTGTTAAAACCCAGATAAAACAGGAAGGAGAGAAAGAGAATGGAATTAAAGAGTCAACAGATGCGTAAACTGGCGCCGGAATTAGACCCCCTTCGTATTGGGACGGGCTGGAAACCGGAGGATTTGTCTAAGCCCCAGGTGATGATAGAGAGTACTTATGGCGACAGCCATCCGGGAAGCGGACATTTGCATATTCTGGTGGAGGAAGTGCGCAAAGGCATCGAGGAGGCTGGCGGATATGGGGCCCGTTATTACTGTACCGATATCTGTGACGGTGAGAGCCAGGGGACGGACGGCATCAATTACAGTCTGGCAAGCCGTGAGATGATCGCCAATATGATTGAGATTCATGCCAATGCCACCCCCTTTGATGCGGGGGTATATCTGGCGAGCTGTGATAAGGGGATGCCGGGAAATCTGATGGGCCTGGCAAGGGCAGATGTGCCGGCAGTGGTAGTGCCTGGGGGTACTATGAATGCAGGACCGGAGATGCTTACTTTAGAGCAGCTTGGGATGTACAGCGCTAAGTACCAGCGCGGCGAGATTGATGAGGAGAAATTGAACTGGGCGAAGTGTAACGCCTGCCCAAGCTGTGGCGCCTGTTCTTTCATCGGTACGGCGTCCACTATGCAGATTATGGCGGAAGCGCTTGGACTTGCACTCCCGGGAAGCGCCTTGATGCCCGCAACCAGTCCGGATTTACTTACGTTTGCAAAAGAAGCCGGTATGCAGGCGGTGAAGCTTGCAACGATGCCCCATATGCGTCCTGGCGATATTGTTACCATGGAGAGTTTTGAAAATGCCATTCTTGTACATGCGGCCGTTTCCGGCAGTACCAACTGCCTGCTGCATATACCGGCCATTGCCCATGAGTTCGGGCTTGAAATTACCGGGGACACTTTCGACAGACTGCATAGAAATGCCAGATATCTTCTGGATGTGCGTCCGGCAGGCCGTTGGCCGGCGGAGTGTTTCTATTATGCAGGCGGTGTGCCGGCGATTATGGAGGAGATCAGGAAACATCTTCATCTGGATGTCATGACGGTGACAGGAAAGACCCTGGGAGAGAATCTGGACGCCTTAAAAGAGAATGGTTTTTATGAAAGATGTGATAAGTGGCTGCAGGAATTCAATAAACGCTACAATGTCTCCTTGAAAAAGGAGGACATTATCCGTCCCTACGATGATGCAATCGGAACGGATGGCAGTATTGCTATACTGAGAGGCAATCTGGCGCCTGAGGGGGCCGTGATTAAGCACACTGCCTGTCCGAAAGAGATGTTTAAAGCCGTTTTGCGCGCCAGACCCTTTGACAGTGAAGAGGAATGCCTGGATGCTGTCTTAAAGCATAAGGTGGAAAAGGGCGACGCCGTATTTATTCGTTATGAAGGGCCCAAAGGGAGCGGTATGCCGGAGATGTTCTATACCTCCGAGGCGATCAGCAGCGATAAGGAGCTGGGCAGGAGCATTGCGCTGATTACGGACGGCCGCTTCTCCGGAGCGTCCACCGGGCCGGTGATCGGGCACTGCAGTCCGGAAGCGGTAGACGGCGGGCCGATTGCCCTTGTGGAAGAAGGGGACTTGATTGAAATTGATGTAGAGGAGCGGAAGCTGAATATCATTGGCATTGCAGGGGAGCGAAAGAGTATGGAAGAAGTGGCGGAGGTTCTTGCCATGCGGCGCAAGAACTGGAAGCCCAGGGAACCGAAATACAAAAAGGGCGTGCTCAGGCTGTTCAGCGAACATGCGGCGAGTCCCATGAAGGGAGCCTATTTGGAGTATTGACGGGATGTGAGAACAGAACAATAAACGCACATGTAATACAGGAGGATGATGGATATGAAAACAATTGCCGAACAGTTTTACGAATATGGCGTGGTGCCGGTAGTGGTCTTGGAAGACGCAGAAGACGCGCTTCCGCTGGCACAGGCGTTGACGGAGGGCGGTCTGCCCTGTGCGGAAGTAACTTTCAGAACGGAGGCGGCGGAGGAATCTATCCGCCGGATGCGTGAGAAATATCCGGATATGCTGGTGGGGGCGGGCACTGTGCTGACCACAGAGCAGGTGGACCGGGCCGTAAAGGCAGGCGCAAAGTTTATCGTAAGTCCGGGATTTGACCCGGAAATCGTAGATTACTGCCTGGGAAAAGAGATTCCGATTTTCCCGGGATGCACCACACCCTCTGAGCTGGCGCAGGCGGTTAAACGCGGCATGAAGGTGGTGAAGTTCTTTCCGGCCGAGCAGGCGGGCGGTGTGGCTATGATCAAAGCTATGGCGGCTCCCTACAACACGGTAAAATTCATGCCCACCGGCGGTATCAGTGCTAAGAATCTAAAGGAATATCTGGAATATGACAAGATTCTTTGCTGCGGCGGCAGCTGGATGGTGAAGGGAGATATGATTCGTAACGGAGAATTCGGTAAGATAAAAGAACTGACCGAAGAAGCCGTGAAACTGGCAGCATCTATACGAAAATAAAACAATGGAAAAAGGAGAACGAAATGGAACTGAATATAAGACCGGAAAAGGAATGTAAATATGATGCGGTATCCCTTGGAGAGGTGATGCTTCGTCTGGACCCGGGTGAGGGAAGGATTCGGACGGCCAGAAGCTTCCGCGCAGGAGAAGGCGGCGGAGAATATAATGTGATCCGGGGACTTCGCAGATGCTTTGGTATGAAGACAGCCGTAATCACGGCTTTTGCCGACAATGAAGTGGGTATGTTGATGGAGGATTTCATCCTGCAGGGCGGTGTGGACACTTCTTTGATTAAGTGGATGAAAACAGATGGAATCGGCAGAATCTGCAGAAACGGCCTTAATTTTACGGAGCGGGGTTTCGGCATCCGCGGCGCCGTGGGGTGTTCTGACCGCGCCAATACAGCCATATCCAAAGCGACCCCGGAAGATTTTGATTTCGAATATATTTTTGGTGAACTGGGTGCGCGCTGGCTGCATACGGGCGGTATCTATGCGGCGCTGTCTGAACAGTCCTGTGAGACAGTGCTTGCGGCAATCAAGACAGCCAAGAAATACGGCACGGTGGTTTCCTATGACTTAAATTACAGGCCCTCTATGTGGAGCGCCATCGGCGGTCTTGAGAAAGCGCAGGAAGTAAATAAGGAAATAGCCAAATACGTGGATGTGATGATTGGCAATGAAGAAGACTTCACGGCCTGTCTCGGTTTCGAGATTGAGGGCAATGATGCAAACCTCAAGGCGCTGAATTTAGACGGCTATAAGAAAATGATCAATCATGCGGCACAGGTGTATCCGAACTTTAAGGTGGTTGCCACCACACTGCGGGAGGTAAAAACCGCCACTGTAAATGACTGGAGTGCCATCTGCTGGGCGGACGGCGAGATTTATAAGGCGAAGGACTACAAAGGGCTGGAAATCATGGACCGCGTAGGCGGCGGCGATTCCTTTGCCTCCGGTCTGATCTATGGCCTGATGACAACCGGCGACGCCGAGACCGCGGTAAATTACGGCGCGGCGCACGGCGCGCTGGCGATGACCACACCGGGAGACACCACGATGGCGAGCAAGAAAGAAGTAGAAGCAGTCATGGGCGGCGCCGGAGCAAGAGTACAGAGATGAGACCGAGGCCGCGAAGCGGCCCTCGAGAAGTAAATTGCGAAGTTAATTCCGAAGGAATTTACTTCAAGGAATATTACTTCCAGGCTTGACAAGCCCGATTTCAGGGAATTATAATGGCAACTATAAAGACGTTGAAGAAGACAGTAGCTGATTTATGAAAGTCACAGCGAGCCGGTGAGGGTGTGAGACCGGTACGAGTAGAAGATCAGGGAAAATCACTTCCGAGTCGCGGGCCGAACGTTTCACAGTTGTTTCAGATGTGAAAGAAGTAAGTACCGACGGAAATCCTCCGTTACGGGATGACGTATAGAGCGCTTTGTGTTTCATGAGGCGGCCGGTACGGAAGTAACAGGTGGTATAACGAGTATAGCCTCGTCCTTTTACTTAGGACGGGGCTTCTATATTTTATGAAGGAAAGGAAGAAGACGATGTACCAGAAAGTTGACACGAACCTGAATTTTGTGGACAGAGAAAAAGAAGTAGGCCTTTTCTGGAAAGAGAATAATATTTTCAGGAAGAGCATGGACGCCAGAAAAGACGGGCCTACGTATACTTTTTATGACGGTCCTCCCACGGCCAATGGCAAGCCACATATTGGGCACGTATTAACACGTGTTATCAAAGATATGATTCCCAGATACCGCACCATGAAGGGGTATATGGTGCCCCGTAAAGCGGGCTGGGACACCCACGGTCTGCCGGTGGAACTGGAAGTAGAGAAACTTCTTGGTCTGGACGGTAAGGAGCAGATTGAGGAGTACGGCCTGGACCCCTTTATCGGGAAGTGTAAGGAGTCTGTGTGGCAGTATAAGGGTATGTGGGAAGATTTCTCCCAGACTGTGGGATTTTGGGCGGATATGGATGACCCTTATGTGACTTATCATGATAACTTTATTGAGTCCGAATGGTGGGCGCTGAAGCAGATTTGGGACAAGGGCCTTCTCTATAAGGGCTTTAAGATTGTGCCTTACTGCCCGCGCTGCGGTACGCCGCTGTCTTCCCATGAGGTGGCGCAGGGGTATAAGGCGGTAAAAGAGCGTTCTGCGGTGGCCAGATTTAAGGTAGTGGGAGAGGACGCCTATTTCCTGGCATGGACCACCACGCCCTGGACCCTGCCTTCCAATGTGGCCCTGTGTGTGAATCCGAATGAGACTTATGTGAAGGTGAAGGCGGCAGACGGCTACACCTATTATATGGCCCAGGCTCTTTTAGATACCGTGCTTGGCAAACTGGCATCCGATGATACTCCCGCTTATGAGATTTTAGAGACATATGTGGGCACAGATCTGGAATATAAGGCCTATGAACCTCTCTTCGCCTGTGCCGGGAAGGAAGCGGAGCGGCAGAAAAAGAAAGCCCACTACGTGACCTGCGATAACTATGTTACCATGACAGATGGTACGGGTATCGTTCATATTGCGCCGGCTTTCGGTGAAGACGACGCCCAGGTGGGACGTAAGTATGACCTGCCCTTTGTGCAGTTTGTGGACGGCAAGGGGAATATGACCGAGGAGACGGCCTATGCAGGGACCTTTGTAAAGGATGCGGACCCGGAGATCATCAAAGATTTGGATAAAGAGGGCAAGCTGTTTGACGCGCCCAAGTTTGAGCATGATTATCCTTTCTGCTGGCGCTGTGATACGCCGCTTATCTATTATGCGAGAGAGTCCTGGTTTATCAAGATGACGGCGGTGAGAGACGATCTGGTGGCCAACAATAAGACGGTCAACTGGATTCCGGAGTCCATCGGTGAGGGGCGCTTTGGCAACTGGCTTGAAAATATCCAGGATTGGGGTATTTCCAGGAACCGTTACTGGGGCACACCCTTAAATGTGTGGGAATGTGAGGACTGCGGCCATATGGAATCCATCGGTTCCAGGGACGAATTAGAGAAGATGAGCGGCAATCCGGCGGCACAGACGGTGGAACTGCACAGACCCTATATCGACGAGATTACCTGCACCTGCCCGAAGTGCGGCAAGACCATGAAACGTGTGCCTGAGGTCATTGACTGTTGGTTTGACTCCGGCGCCATGCCTTTTGCACAGCATCATTATCCCTTTGAGAATAAAGACTTGTTTGAAAAGCAGTTCCCGGCGCAGTTTATTTCCGAGGCGGTAGATCAGACCAGAGGATGGTTTTATTCCCTGTTAGCGGAGTCTACCCTGTTGTTCAATAAATCACCTTTTGAGAATGTTATTGTACTGGGACATATACAGGATGAGAACGGGCAGAAGATGAGTAAATCCAAGGGGAATGCGATAGATCCTTTTGAAGCTTTGGCAACTTACGGGGCGGATGCCATCCGTTGGTACTTCTATATTAATTCAGCACCCTGGCTGCCCAACCGATTCCATGGAAAGGCCGTGCAGGAGGGTCAAAGAAAGTTCCTTGGCACCTTGTGGAATACCTATGCTTTCTTTGTACTCTATGCCAATATCGATGCGTTTGATGCGGCCAAATATCAGTTAGAATATGATAAACTTCCTGTTATGGACAAATGGCTTTTGTCCAAATTAAATACGGCGGTGAAAGAAGTGGACAACCACTTAGAGCAGTACAGGATTCCGGAGGCGGCAAGAGTCCTTGACAACTTTGTGGACGAGATGAGTAACTGGTATGTGAGAAGAAGCCGCGAGCGTTTCTGGGCAAAGGGGATGGAGCAGGATAAGATCAATGCCTATATGACCCTTTATACGGCGCTTGTAACCATCTGTAAGTGTGCGGCGCCCATGATTCCTTTCATGACAGAGGAAATTTACAGGAATCTGGTGTGCAGTGTGGATAAGGAGGCGCCGGAGAGTATTCATCTGTGCGATTTCCCGGCGGCGGATGAGAGCATGATCGACCAGAAGCTGGAAGAGTCCATGGAAGAAGTGTTGAAGATCGTGGTTATGGGTCGTGCAGCCCGCAATACGGCCAATATCAAGAACCGTCAGCCTATCGGCACTATGTATGTGAAGGCAGAGAAGGTGCTTGATGATTTCTATCAGGATATCATCCGGGAAGAATTGAATGTGAAGCAGATCGTCTTTGCTGAGGATGTATCGGCGTTCACCACTTACAGCTTCAAACCCCAGCTTAAGACAGTGGGGCCTAAGTACGGTAAACAGCTTGGCGGCATCAAGGCTTATCTGGCTTCCATGGACGGCAGTGCGGCTATGGAGACTTTAAAGACTGCGGGCGCGCTTACCTTTGCGGTGGAGGGCACGGAAGTTTCCCTGGCCCAGGAAGATCTGCTGATTGAGATGGCGCAGAAAGAGGGCTTCGTTGCGGAGGCTGACAACTATGTGACGGTGGTGCTTGACACGAATCTTACGGAAGAATTGATTGAGGAGGGTTTTGTCTACGAGATCATCAGTAAGATTCAGACCATGAGAAAAGACGCCGGCTTTGAGGTCATGGACCATATCAAAGTTACCTTTAACGGCAATGAGAAGGTGGCGCAGATTGCTGAAAGGAATGAGAAGGTGATTGCCGGAAAAGTTTTGGCGCAGAGTATCGGCACAGAAGGCGATCTGGCGGTGTCTAAAGAGTGGAATGTAAACGGCGAGACGGTGACCATTGGCATTGAGAAAGTGTAATAGACAAAAGGACAGGGTATTTTTCGGGTGCCGGCAGACATTTTATACTGTTTGTATAGAAGATTTTTACACAAAATGTGAAATTTTTACACTTTACTGATAGTCAAACGAAGAAATACAATATATAATAAGAAAAAGAATAGAGTTCTATCCACAAGTCTGTCTATCCTGGACAGACTTGTGTAATGCTGACTACAGGAGAGCAAACTGCTACGAGGAGGAATGAAAATGGTGAAGAAAGCTGTAACAACGACTTTTGACACGGAGCTTTTCAAGAGAAGCGTGCTTTATAATGTCAAGACGCTCTACAGAAAGACGCTCGAAGAAGCTACAGATCAACAGATTTTCCAGGCTGTATCCTATGCGATCAAAGACGCGATTGTGGACCAGTGGCTGACCACGCAGAAAGAATATGATAAGCAGGACCCCAAGATGGTATATTACCTGTCCATGGAATTTTTGATGGGACGTGCACTGGGCAATAATATAATCAACCTGCAGGCTTATAAAGCAGTGGAGAAGGCGCTTGATGAGCTGGGCATTGATATCAATGTGGTGGAGGACCAGGAGCCGGATCCGGCGTTAGGCAACGGCGGTCTTGGCCGTTTGGCGGCATGTTTCTTGGATTCTCTTGCAACCCTTGGCTATGCGGCGTATGGCTGCGGTATCCGTTACCGCTATGGCATGTTCAAGCAGGAAATCCGTGACGGCTATCAGGTGGAGGTGCCGGACAACTGGCTTCGGGACGGGAATCCTTTCGAGCTGAGAAGACCGGAATATACCAAGGAAGTGCGTTTCGGCGGCTATGTGAACGTGTATGTGGATGGGAACGGCAGAAGCAACTTCCGTCTGGAAGGCTATCAGGCAGTGACGGCAATCCCTTACGATCTTCCCATTGTGGGCTATGGCAACGGCATTGTCAATACCTTAAGAATCTGGGATGCCGAGCCGGTGAACTGCTTCCAGCTGGATTCTTTTGATAAGGGAGATTATCAGAAGGCGGTGGAGCAGGAGAATCTTGCCAGAAATATTGTGGAGGTGCTTTACCCCAACGACAACCATTATGCGGGTAAAGAGCTGCGCTTAAAACAGCAGTACTTCTTTATCTCTGCTTCGGTACAGGAAGCAGTGGCAAAATACATGAGAAAGCATGACGACATCAGGAAACTGTATGAGAAGGTAACATTCCAGTTGAATGATACCCATCCTACGGTGGCTATCGCCGAACTGATGCGGATTTTGATGGATGAACATTATCTGACCTGGGATGAAGCGTGGGAAGTGACTACAAAGACCTGCGCGTATACCAATCACACCATCATGTCCGAAGCTTTGGAAAAATGGCCTATTGAACTGTTTTCCAGATTACTGCCTCGTATCTATCAGATCGTGGAGGAGATTAACCGCAGGTTTATCTTACAGATTGAGCAGAAATATCCGGGCAACCATGAGAAAATCCGCAAGATGGCGATCATTTATGACGGACAGGTGAAGATGGCCCACCTGGCGATCGTGGCAGGCTATTCTGTCAACGGTGTGGCAAGACTGCATACGGAGATCTTAAAGAATCAGGAACTGAAAGATTTCTATGAGATGATGCCGCAAAAGTTCAACAATAAAACAAACGGTATCACCCAGAGACGTTTCCTGCTTCATGCGAATCCCCTTCTTGCAGACTGGGTGACGGCTCATGTGGGCAGCGATTGGATTACCGACCTGCCGATGATCAACAAGTTAAAGATTTATGCGGATGACGAGAAGGCGCAGCAGGAGTTTATGAACATCAAGTACCAGAACAAGGTACGCCTGGCGGAATACATTTTGGAGCACAACGGTGTGGAGGTAAATCCCCGTTCTATCTTTGATGTACAGGTTAAGAGACTCCATGAGTACAAGCGTCAGCTTTTGAACATACTTCATGTGATGTATCTGTACAATGAATTGAAAGAACATCCGGATATGGATTTCTACCCTCGTACTTTTATTTTCGGAGCGAAAGCGGCAGCAGGCTATAAGAATGCCAAGCTGACCATTAAGCTGATCAATTCCGTGGCGGATGTGGTGAATAACGATCCGGCTATCAACGGGAAGATTAAGGTTATCTTTATTGAGAACTACCGTGTCTCCAATGCGGAGATTATCTTTGCGGCGGCAGATGTGTCGGAGCAGATTTCCACGGCCAGCAAAGAGGCTTCCGGTACAGGTAATATGAAGTTTATGTTAAACGGTGCGCTTACCATCGGTACGATGGACGGTGCAAATGTTGAGATCGTGGAAGAAGTGGGCGAAGAGAATGCTTTCATCTTCGGTTTGAGTTCCGATGAGGTCATTCGTTATGAGAACTACGGCGGTTATCATCCGGCAGAGATTTTCAACAACGATCCCGATGTGAGAAAGGTGCTGATGCAGTTGATCAATGGCACCTATGCGCCGGGCGACCCGGATATGTTCAGATCTCTTTACAATTCACTCTTAAATACGCAGAGCACCGCCAAGGCAGATACCTATTTTATCTTAAAGGATTTCAAGGCCTATGCCGAGGCACAAAGAAGGGTGGAACAGGCTTACAGAGATGAGAGAGGCTGGGCGAGAAGCGCTATTTTGAATGTGGCATGTTCCGGCAAGTTTACTTCTGACAGAACCATTCAGGAGTATGTGGATGAGATCTGGAAGCTGGACAAGGTCGTGATTCCGAAGGAATCGTCTGTGAGTATGGGTTCCAGAAAGAATAAATAAATCGTAAATAGATAGGCAAAGAATCGAAAATCCGGGTCGGCGTACCCGGATTTTCTGCGTTCGGCTCATGAAATTGTGGTGGCGCAGGGGATGGCTGCGTGATATGATGATAGGAGAGTGCCGCTAAAAAATTTACGGCGGGATTAGGGAAAAAGGTAGTCCGATCGTGCTTTTACGGATAAATGCATACGGACAAAGGGGTTAAGGATATGGACAAAACATTGGTATTTCAAATTCTGGGGATTCCGGAGACAAAAGAGGAAGACATCATCAGACAGCGTTATCTGACCTTGCTAAAGGACACAAATCCGGAGGACGACCCGGAGGGATTTAAGCGCCTCCGGGCGGCTTATGAGGAGGCCGTGCGCCTGTCTAAAGTGCAGGAAGCGGGCGAAGAGGAAGAGCCCCAGGGGGAAGCGGCGCTTTGGATGAAAGGTGTGGAGAAAATATATAAGGACATTTTTCTGCGCCGGGATACTGGTGCCTGGGAGGAAGTGTTTGCCGACCCGGTGTGCGAAAGTTTTGATACATTCCTTGAGGCCAGAGGGCTGCTCCTTACGTATATTTCCTATCATCCTTTCCTGCCCCAGGAGGTTTGGAAGCTGTTAGACCAGGTGTTCCATGTGATGGATGATTATGAGGCGCTGAAAGAAGATTTTCATGTGAATTTCTTACATCATATCGAGTACCACTTGCAAAATGAGGATTTCCTGGACTATACGCTCTTTGAGGAGACGCCGGCAGGCTATATGCCGCAGGATGAAGAGGATACGGACAACTATATCAGAGAGTACTTTAAGATCAAAGAGAAGCTGGAAGCGGATGATACGGATGGGGTATTCCAGATGCTTACAGATATCAGGCGGTTTGGACTCTACCACCCTTATGAGGATGTGGAGCGGCTTCGTTTTCATATCAGGACTAAGACTTGTGCGGAGGGAAAGGAGCTGGCGGAAGAACTGCTTGCGAAATATCCTAATGAGGCTTATGTGCGAAACTGGGCAGCTAAGATTTTCTATGAGACGGGAGAGGAAGAGCGGGGGTATGAGATGTGGCAGGCGCTTTTGGAGGAGTATCCGTCCTATGATATGCCCAAGTATTTCTCCATCGATTATCTGACAGAACAGGGTAAGCGTTATCAGGCCAGAAAGTATGTGGTAGAACTCTTAAGGATGAACAGAGGGGACGAAGATCTTCTGGGTCTTAGAAATGAGATGGATGAAGCGCTGATTCCTGAACTTAAGAAGTCCCTGGCTGAGGGCAGGGATTTTGAGGACCTCTCGGGAGATAAGCTGGTGATTTATCTGGGTTGGTGCCTCTTTAATCTGGAAAGATATGAAGAAGTGTCTGCCCTCTTGGAAGAGCGGGAGATGTCTGAGGAGAGTGGAGAGGCGTTTTTGGAATTAAAGTCCTGGACGCTTTACAGGTTGAAAAAATATGCGGAGGCGGAACCCCTTTACAGGCAGTATATCGAAATGGTTATGGCCAGCGATTATGAGGAGGATGAGAAGACCGGCAAGGCGGCCCAGGCCCGCTGGTGTCTGGCGGACTGCTTGTATAATCTGGACTTAAAAGAAGAGGGAGAGCGGGAGATACAAAGAACCATTCAGATGACGCAGGATGTGAGGAGCCGTCTGGATATGAAACGGTATCTGGCGGATAAATATCTGTCTTATCAAGAGTATGAGAGGGCCGTTGAGGTATGTGACGATATTTTGGAAGAGGCGGAAGGGTATTATCCGGCGTATCTGGTTCGGCAGGAAGCCTGTTATCATATGCGCAGGGCACAGCAGGTGGTGGATGACTATTATAAGGCCATTGAGATTTTCGCCGGTTATGATGCACCCTATGTATTTGCCGCCAGGATTTTTTATGATTATGACCAGTATCAGGATGCCTGGGGTGTGATCGAGAGGGCGAAGGAAAACCAGGTAGAATTTTCGGCCAGACTGCGGTTTGAGGAGGCTAAGATTCTCAGGATGACTGCCCAGAATAATCAAGAGAGAGAAGCCCCGCAGGCCATCCTGGAGGCCCTGGTAGAAGAGGCGGAAGCGGGAAAGAGCAATGTGGAGGATGCCTCGGAGCTTGTATTTGAGCAGGGGTTATTGTTCTGGGACAAAGGGGATGAAAAGCAGGCGGAGAGCAAGATGCAAAAGGCCATTGCGATGAATCCCGAGGTGCCGAGATTCCGTCTGGTGCTGGGGAATCTTTATCGGGATACGAGACAGTATCAGGAAGCGTATGTCCAGTATCAGACGGTGGAAGATGTCTATCACCATACGGAGATGTACTTTGGCATGGGTGTCTGCTGTCAGGAAGAGGAAGCGTGGACAAAGGCCATCGGCTATTATGAGAAGGCGGTGGAGCAGGACGCTTTTTACCGGGATACGAACCGCAGACTGTATCAGTGCCATGAAGAGCGGTTTAATATAGAATTTCGCAGATCTGACTATGAGAAGGCCCTCTATTATATTAATAGAGAGATGGAGAAGGAAGAAAACGGCTACCGTCTGTGGGACAGAGGATATCTGTACAATGAGGCGGCCAAGACGGAACTTGCCCTGGCGGATTACCGCAAAGCCCTGCCCCTTGTGGCTGAAGCGGACCGGCATATTATCTTAGAAAATATCGGATATACTTATAAGAAAAACAGAGAGTTTGAGAAAGCGTATGAATCTTTCCGGGAAGCCGTAAAAGCCATGGAGAAAGAGAATACTTCGGCCAAAGGATATATTGGAATGGCGGAATGCAGTTTCAAGCAGAGAAATTATGAGAGGGCCATTGAATGCTGTCTTGACGGACTGCGGATTTTTCCCGATCATAAGAACCTGTGGCAGTGTCTGTTTGACTGTTATGAGGAGACGGACCGTTATGAGGAGGCTATGCAGGCGGCAGAGGACTACAGGAAGCATGGCGGCAGGGACTTGGATTATTATAACAATGTTTCTTTTCTCCTTTTGAAGAGGGGTGAAGTAAAAGAGAGCATCGATATCTTTGAAACGTGTAAAAAGGAGATGCTTGCGCGAAGCGCGGATAAGAAGGAGATGAGAGATTTTTATGAAAAACTGGCGGACCGCTATGAGGAACTGCATGAAAACCAAAAGGCAGTGGAAATGTTTCACCATGCCCTCGCCTTGTTAGAGGAGAAGGATTATTGGGACAGATTTGACTATGAATGTTATCTGACCAAGAACTATTGTCTTTTAGGAGACATGGAAAAGGCGAAATGTCATGCCCAAAGGGCCATGGAATGCATTGCCAGAAGAAATACCACGCCGGAGGATTATATATCCTGGCCGGGATTTCAGCCAATCCGTACAGGCTGGCTGGGCTGGATTTATATGGGGCTGGGAGAGAAAGAGAAGGCCAGAAAGTGTTTTGAAGATATGGAGAAGCTGCCGCCCTGTAGTGCCTGCAAGTATTCTAAGTGCTTTGAGGCGTCTTTGTGGCTGGGATACTATGATTACTGTGAAAAGAAGTACGAGCAGGCGAGGCAGTTGATGGAGGAGACGCTGGTGCGGGATTTTGATGCGCTGGCGGCTAAGTATATGTTGGAAAAACTGCAAAAATGAAGCGCGGATTCGTGTGATAAGCAGGGTTGAGAGCAGCAGCGGAATTAGGGAGGTTAGGGTAACATGATCATAGGAATCGATTTGGGAACGACAAACAGTCTGGCGGCGTATTTTACGCAAGAAGGACCGAAGCTCATACCCAACAGACTAGGCAGAAGGCTCACACCGTCGGTGGTGAGCATGGATGAGGAAGAGCAGATTTATGTGGGCGACCTGGCGGTGGAGAGAGGACTTCTTTACCCGGGCAGTACTGCTTCCGTGTTTAAACGGGACATGGGAAGCGGCAGAAAATTCAACCTTCTGCATAAGCCCTTTACGGCGGAAGAGCTGTCCTCCTTTGTGCTGCGGTCCCTGAAAGAGGATGCCGAGATCTTTCTGGGAGAGCCGGTGACGGAGGCGGTGATCAGCGTGCCGGCCTACTTTAACGATGAGAGAAGACGGGCTACGAAGAGGGCCGGAGAACTGGCAGGACTTAAGGTGGAACGCATCATCAGTGAACCCACGGCGGCGGCCATCGCTTACGGCTTGTATCAGAGTAAAGGGCACATGCGTTTCCTGGTATTTGATTTGGGCGGCGGCACCTTTGATGTATCCGTGCTGGAGCGGATTGACAGCATTTTGGAAGTCCGCGCCGTGGCGGGGGATAATTTCCTGGGCGGCGAGGATTTTACGGCAGTACTGGAAGAAATGTTTTTTGAAAAATATCCGCAGTTTGACAGGCTTGCGCTGGATAGTAAGACCCTGCGCCATATTCACAAACAGGCTGAGGCTTGTAAGATTGGTTTCTCCGAAGATAAAAAGTCTGTGATGGAGTGTAAAATCGGGGACCAGATGTATACGCTTACGGTGGAGCTTTCTGCGTATGAGAAGGCTTGTGAAGAACTATTAGACAAGATCAGACAGCCTGTGAGGAGGAGCCTCTCCGATGCCCATATCAGGCTTTCTGACATCGATAAGGTCGTGCTGGTGGGAGGCGCAACCAAGAGCCCTGTCATCCGCCGTTTTGTGAGTAAGCTGTTTCGGGCGATTCCGGATACCAACATCAACCCGGATGAAGCGGTGGCCTTAGGGGCGGCGATTCAGGGGGCTATGAAGGAGCGCAAGGATGCCATTAAGGAAGTGATCTTGACGGATGTCTGTCCTTTTACCCTGGGAACGGAGGTTGTCAGAGAGTGGGAGAAGGGTATTTTTGAGAATGGGATTTTCTGCCCCATTATTGAGCGCAATACCATTATTCCGGCCAGCCGCACAGAAAGGCTTTACACAGCGCATGACGGTCAGACGAAAATCCGTGTCAATGTTCTGCAGGGAGAGAGCCGTTTTGCGAAGAATAATCTTTCTTTGGGTGAGATGACCATCGAGATTCCCAAAGGTCCGGCGGGGGAGGAAGCCGTGGATGTGACCTACACTTACGATATCAACTCCATTTTGGAAGTGGAGGTAAAGGTGGTGTCCACCGGTAAGCAGCAAAAGCAGGTCTTTGGCGGTAAAGATCTGGATATGTCGCCGGAGGAGATTGCGGAGCGGTTTAACACCTTATCTTACCTAAAGATTCATCCAAGAGACAGGGAAGAGAATAAATATCTTCTGCTGTTGGGGGAAAGAATGTATGAGGAGAGCATCGGCGATAAGCGGCAGATGATAGAGGGGGAGCTTCATAAGTATGAGCAGGCTCTTAACTCCTATGAACCCGGCGAGATTGAGCGTGCGAAGGAGGCGTTTCGGGAGTTCCTTAAGGAGTTGGAGGAGTTTTGAAAGGCTAGAAAACTGCCATGCGCAAAAAGCAACGCAGAAATGGAGAAAAATATGGCTTTAGAAAATAAACTGCATATTACAGACTCTACAGAACTGGCCAGAATGGAAGAAAAGATAAGTAAGAAAAAAGCGGCTGCATTATTTGAAAATGAATATCTGGATAATTATGAAGCCGGGACATTTCAGATGCTTGCGGCAATTCATAAATATTTATTTGATGAGATATATGATTTTGCAGGGAAAGTACGGACTGTAAATATCGCAAAAGGTAATTTTAGATTTGCACCGGTGATGTATCTGCAGGCCGCCATTGAGCATGTTGAGAAAATGCCGCAGTCAACCTTTGATGAAATTGTTGAAAAGTATGTGGAGATGAATATAGCCCATCCATTCCGTGAAGGTAATGGACGAAGCACAAGAATATGGCTTGATTTTATTTTGAAAAAAGAGCTTGGCATGGTCGTTGATTGGAGTAAAGTCGATAAGGAAGATTATTTACTTGCGATGGAAAGAAGCCCCATTAAAGATATCGAAATAAAATATCTCCTGAGGCAGGCATTGACTGATAAAATTTATGATACAGAAGTGTATATGAAGGGCATAGATTATAGTTATTATTATGAAGGTTATGCTATATACAAAGCAGAAGATTTATGAAAAGATGGAGATTGCTATGGAACGAGCGCTGTTAGTAGGAGTCAATTTAAACGACAAGGAAGATTACCTTGCATCCTTAGAGGAGCTGGGCGCCCTGGCCGAGGCCTGTGATATGGAGGTCATTGCCACGGTGGAACAGACCCTGGAACAGGTGCATAAAGCTTTCTATATCGGCACAGGCAAAGTGGAGGAAGTTAAGGAGCTTGCGATAGAATGTGATATAGATGTCATAATTTTCGACAATTCTCTGTCGCCCATGCAGATACGAAACCTTCAGGAAAGATTGGAAAAGCCGATTTTAGACAGGAGTACATTGATTTTGGACATCTTTGCCAGACGGGCCAGAACCAGGGAGGCCAAGCTTCAGGTGGAAGTGGCAAGATTGCAATATATGTTGCCAAGACTGGTGGGTCTTCACGCGGCTCTGTCCAGGCAGGGCGGCGCCAGCGGCTCCATGAGCAACAGGGGTGCCGGCGAGAAGAAGCTGGAGTTGGACAGGCGCGTGTTGGAAAAGCGGTTGTCTCAGCTTAAGCGGGAGCTAAAGGAAGTAGGGCAGGAGAGGGAGACCCAGCGCAAGCAGCGGATGAAGACGGGAATGCCAAGGGCAGCCCTGGTGGGCTATACCAACGCCGGGAAATCCACATTGTTAAATGCCATGTTGGATTTGTACGGTGCAGACGAAGGGGATGTTTCGGAGAAAAAGGTGATGGAGAAGGACATGCTCTTTGCTACGCTGGATACCACGGTGCGAAAGATTGTACCGGAAGAGCATCACCCCTTTTTGCTTTCGGATACGGTGGGCTTTATTCATAAGCTGCCCCATAATTTGGTGGAGGCTTTCCGGTCCACTTTAGAGGAAGCAAGAGAAGCGGATATCCTTCTGCAGGTGGTGGATTATAGCGACCCCCATTACAGGGAGCAGATTGCGGTCACCAATGAGACACTGCAGAAGCTGGGTGCAGACGGGATTCCCATGCTCTATGTGTATAATAAGGCGGATGTGGTGGAACCGGAGGCGGTGCCAGGACTTGCAGGGATAGAAGCAGAGAAACTCCTACAGGCCCTGCCGGTGGTGTCTCAGGACAGCATCTATATGTCGGCAAGAGAACGGATTGGGCTGGAGGAATTGATTCGCCTCATCGAGAAAAAGCTATCCGGCGGTTATCGGGACTGTGTTATGCTGATTCCTTATACGGATGGCAGGGCGGTGTCCTATTTAAATGAAAACGGGGTAGTCCGGGATACCCAGTATCTGGAGGAGGGCGTGCGGCTGAGCCTGCAGTGCCGGGAGGAGGATTATCAATATTATCGGGACTATCTGTGCGGGTAAGTCTTAATACGGCTTTTCAAGAATTACCCGGAGAAACCCATTGCGCCTGTGATTTTCTTCCTATATAATGAATAATTGGATGTAAGGGTATCAGGAAAAGAAATGATAAGGCATTCAGATAGCCGGGGTTTGTGTCGAGGCGCGGCAGATTCCTGGCATATACTTTGACAGAAGGCGCTTCGGATTGGAGGATACAATGATTACATTATCACAGGGCGGCGCGTATCTCGTAAACGGAACAGAGGTAATTCCGGAAGGTGCGGATGCAGCAGCGCAGATGAAAAGTAAGACAGGACAGGAGGTGTCGAAGCAGGAAGCCGCAAAAAATACGATAGCATACGGTATCCTGGCACAGCATAATACTTCCGGCAATATGGACAAGCTGAAAATTAAATTTGACAAGCTGACTTCCCACGATATCACCTTTGTGGGGATTATCCAGACGGCACGTGCATCGGGACTTACGAAATTCCCGATTCCTTATGTACTCACCAATTGCCACAATTCTTTGTGTGCAGTGGGCGGTACGATCAATGAAGACGATCACATGTTTGGCTTAACCTGTGCAAAGCGTTACGGCGGCGTTTATGTACCGCCCCACCAGGCAGTCATTCACCAGTATGCAAGAGAAATGCTGGCAGGCGGCGGTAAGATGATCTTGGGGTCCGATTCTCATACCAGATATGGCGCGCTGGGCACCATGGCCATGGGCGAAGGCGGACCGGAGCTGGTGAAGCAGCTCTTATCCCAGACTTATGATATCAATATGCCGGGCGTGGTGGGCGTTTATCTGACCGGTGCACCCGTAAAGGGCGTGGGCCCGCAGGATGTTGCCTTAGCCATTATCGGCGCTGTGTTTGGCAATGGATATGTGAAGAATAAAGTGATGGAGTTTGTGGGACCAGGTGTGAGTTCTTTAAGTGCCGATTTCCGTATCGGTATCGATGTGATGACCACAGAGACCACTTGTCTGTCTTCTATCTGGCGGACGGATGATGAGATCAAAGCGTTCTATGAGACCCATGGAAGGGCAGAGGAATATAAGGAGTTAAATCCTGGGGCAGTGGCGTATTATGACGGTATGATCGAGGTGGATTTATCAAAGATCAGACCCATGATAGCGATGCCTTTCCATCCCAGCAATACGTATACCATTGATGAGGTCAATGCAAACTTAACAGATGTGCTCCACGATGTGGAGGAGCGGGCAAAGATCAGCTTAGACGGTGCGGTTCCTTATTCTTTGCAGGATAAGGTGGTTAACGGTAAATTTATGGTAGATCAGGGAATCATCGCGGGCTGCGCAGGCGGCGGCTTTGAGAATATCTGTGCGGCGGCTGATATCCTGAAAGGTTCCTATATCGGGGCGGACGGCTTTACCTTAAGCGTATATCCCGCTTCTATGCCTGTCTATATGGAGCTGATCAAGAACGGTTGTGCGGCTGCCATTTTAGAGACAGGCGCGGTGTTAAAGACGGCCTTCTGCGGTCCTTGCTTCGGGGCAGGAGACACACCGGCTAACAATGCATTCAGTATCAGACATTCCACCAGGAACTTCCCCAACAGGGAGGGTTCCAAGCTGCAGAATGGACAGATTTCTTCTGTAGCACTGATGGATGCGCGCTCCATTGCGGCCACCGCGGCCAACAAGGGTGTGCTCACGCCGGCGACCGAGTTTGCAGGGGAGATCGGAAAATATAAATATCACTTTGATGCCAATATCTATGCCAACCGGGTCTTCGATTCCAAGGGTGTGGCGGATGAGAGCGTGGAGATTCAGTTTGGTCCCAATATTAAAGACTGGCCGGCTATGGGGGCCCTGCCGGAGAATCTGGTGTTGCGTGTAGTATCGGAGATTCACGACCCGGTGACCACCACGGATGAGTTGATTCCCTCCGGGGAGACTTCCTCTTATCGCTCCAATCCTTTAGGACTGGCAGAGTTTACTTTGTCCAGAAAGGACCCTGAGTATGTGGGACGGGCCAAGGATATCCAGCGTGCGGAGAAAGCCAGGATGGCGGGAGAACACCCTTGCCAGGCACATCCGGATGTGAAGCCTGTAATGGGTGTGATCAAGAACAGCTTTGCAGATGCTTCCCATGAAAATACGGGATTCGGCTCCACCATCTTTGCCGTAAAACCGGGCGACGGTTCCGCCAGAGAACAGGCGGCGAGCTGCCAGAAAGTGCTTGGCGGCTGGGCTAACATTGCCCATGAATATGCCACCAAGAGATATCGCTCTAATCTGATCAACTGGGGGATGCTGCCGTTTTTGATTGCGGAGGGAGAACTGCCCTTCCATAATCTGGACTACTTGTTCTTCCCGGGTATCAGAAAGGCTGTGGAAGAGAAGGCGGAGAACATAGAGGCTTATAAGGTATCTGTGGAGGATAACAGGCTTGAGCACTTTACCTTAAAGCTGGGTGAGCTGACAGACGAGGAGAGACAGATTATCTTAAAGGGCTGCCTGATTAATTATAACCGAGTGGATTAGTTAAGGTAAAGATTTGGCAGAAAGGTTCCGATATATAAGGTACAGGGAAGGGTGTTCTTGGCCAGGATAGTCTTTTCTGAATCTGAATGATGTTGAGACCACGGACGGTATTTTAAGGGAAAAGGAGTTTCCACAAAAATGCCGTCCTTTCTATTGCCATGTATCAGGGAAGGTACAGTCGGGTGACACAGACAGGCATAGAGACGGACTCATACAAAAGGAGGGAATAGTGAAGATTGATTCCAGTACCATTGGAATGGAATCCACCAGAACCTATCAATCGGTGACAAAGAGAAGCCGGATAGGGGTGAGAGGCAACTATGCGGGCGGTGGACTGGATGCCTTTTTCGATGACCAACTGGGAACCGGGGAAAAAGCTGCCGGAGGAGGAAAACAGTCTGCTAATCTGGAAGACCTTACGACCCATATGAAGAATATGTCGGGCGGATTTAAGGTAAATCAACAGGATGAAGCAAGAGAGGCAGTCCGCAGTATCAAACAGCAGTGTGTGGAGTTCCTGATGGAACTTCTCTTCCGCTTCCGCGGCGAGAGATATTCTTTAGGAAACGGTGCATGGGGCGGAGGCTCTAATGTATATGTTGTAAATGGTTATCAGTCACGTTATTATCATATGGAAGAAGAGAATACTACTTTTTCCACAGTGGGTACGGTAAAGACTGCAGACGGCAGAGAATTGTCGTTTAATCTGGAAATGAGCATGAGCCGCAGGTTTGAACAGTATTATGAAGAGAATTATGTGACTTCCGTAAAAACCTTCCGTGACCCGTTGGTGATCAATCTGGATACCAATGTGGCACAGGTCTCTGACCAGAAGTTTTTCTTCGATCTGGACTGCGACGGCGAGGAAGAGGAAATTTCAAACCTTCAGGCGGGCAGCGGATTTCTGGCGCTTGATTTAAATGGTGACGGGGTGATCAATGATGGCAGTGAACTGTTCGGCAGTAAGTCTGGCAACGGCTTTGCAGACCTGGCAAAGCATGATGCGGACGGTAACGGCTGGATTGATGAGAATGACCCCATCTGGGAAAAGCTGCTGATATGGACGAAGGATGAGGATGGCAAGGATAAACTGTATCATCTTTCGGATTTGGGAGTGGGTGCTATCGGGCTTGGCAATGTGAATACGCAGTTTGCTCTGAACTCACAAAAGGATAATGAGACCAATGCCATGATTCGTAAGACAGGTATCTTTTTATACGAAAATGGTACGGTATCGACGGTCCAGCATCTGGACCTTGCGAGATAGTTCACGGTGGAGTCTGCGGAATGGTTACAAAATAAAACCGCAGGAGAGTCAGCTTGCGGTATAAAGAGAGAGACAGCTACATAGTAATAGTACATGTGGGGTGTCTCATGAAAAAGAATAGAATCGTCTTAAAAAGAACAAACAAAAGAGAGGCAGGAAACTTTCTTTTGTTTGTTTTTTTATTGCCCTATGTGTGTGCCTGCCTGTGGGGACATGTGGGGGAGGAAACGGGTTCGGTGGTTTCCAATCAGAAAGAAGCGCAGCAAGGGGAGGCTGTATACAAGGTAGAAGTGGTCATGGATTGGGGCGTGTGGGAGCTTTCTATGGAAGAATATCTTGTCTACCGCCTGGCTTTGGTGATGCCGAAAGGATATGACAGTGAGGCCTTGAAAGCCCAGGCAGTACTGCTGCGCACAGAACTGATCTTGTCCTATCAGGAGATGCAGAACACGGTGCTTCGGATAGAAGAGAGCGGTTTTTCCAGATATTATGGGAGTAAGCATACAGAAGAGATTTTGACGGACTGCAAAAAGGCGGTGGAGGAGACCCGAGGGATTTATCTGGTTTATCAGGGGGAACCTATCCAGGCGTCTTATTTTAAGATTAGCAATGGGCAGACAAGAGATGCCGGGGAAGTGTGGCATACGGACAGCTGTCCTTATCTTGCAGGGGTGCCCTGCCCCCAGGATAAGGCATCTACCGAGTACAGCAGTGTAGTCACGGTTGAGAAGGAACGCTACATAGAAAAACTCCGCAGTATTGCCGGAGACGATTATAAGGAAGAGACTTTGTGGCAGGGAGGAATTTTCTCTTTTGATTCCGCAGGATACATGACAGAAGTGATGTATCAGGAAGAGGGACTAGAGGACGTTCTGATTGATGGGGAGGCCTTTCGGCATATATTTGGTTTGGAATCGGCTTCTATGAAGATGGAGCGGACTGAAACAAACATGATATTTCATGTGACAGGTGTGGGACACGGATTCGGTATGAGCCAGTATGGCGCCAATTGTAAAGCATTAAACGGAGAAAAATATGAGCAGATTTTGCAGGAATTCTTTTTGGGGACAGAATTAGCAAAATTTGAATAAGATGTCAGAAATGGGTAAGACTAACACCATGAAACCTATATGAAAAACAGGAGGCATAGTTTCATGGCGAGAAGAAATAGAAACAGTATCAGGAAAGAGCGGATTATTATGTTGGCATCCTCGGTGTTTGTATTGGCGGCATTGACGGTAACCGGTGTTTATGTAAGGAACAGTAACAGGGCAGAGCGGGATAATTACGTGCTGGACTTTGAAGCAATTGAGAAGAATAGTACGGATACCGCGGAAAATATTATGCCTGCCGAGGAACTTGACACCCTTTTTGCAGAGGTGGGGACAGACGATCTGGATTATGACCCCAGCTTTCAGGAGGCCAATTCCCAGCATGTGGAGAACACCGGAGAGGAAGGCGGCCTGAGAACCAGACTTTCCTTAGGTGAGCAGGAAATGGAAGAGGAGGCTGAGAAGGAAAAAGAGGAAAAGGACGACAAAGAAAAGAAAGAGTCGGCTAAGAAGAGCGAAAGCAAGAAGAGCGAGCCTGCACCCGCCGAGGACAAGAAGGCAGATGAGGAAGCAGGTATGTTTGATGAGACAGTGGATACGGCCATGAGTGATGATGTACAAGCTGAGGCAATCTCCACTACGGTACAGCCAAATCTTGATTTCAAGGAAGAGGATGGATTGGTTTGGCCCATTGTGGGAGATGTGCTGATCAATTACAGCATGGACCGGACAATCTATTTCCCGACGCTGGAGCAGTATAAGTATAATCCGGCCATTGTGATTGCGGCAACGCAGGGAGAGACGATTGCGGCAGCGGCTGATGGACGGGTAACTTCGGTATCCTATGATCCCGCGATAGGTAATATGGTGGTGATGGATTTGGGGAACGGCTATGAGCTGACCTATGGACAGCTTGAGAATATCACGGTGTCTGAGGGCAGTTATGTGAGTGTTGGCGATGGGATTGGAACGGTGGCGTCTCCTACGAAGTATTATAGTGTTGAGGGCACGAATGTGTATTTTAAGCTGACGAAGGATGGAGAGCCGGTGAATCCTATGAGCAGGCTGCAGTAAGCTGCTTGTGGCGGTTTGAAAATATTTGGAGAAATGGGAGTTATGGACAACTGACGGAAAGCGCCCGGCATTTCAACGCAGACCCGCTTGCGCTTCACAATTTGCCAGGCAGTACTAAGAGCCTGAAGGACAGGCTCTAAGTGCTGGCGCAAATCAAGAGTCTGCTTATGAAATGCCGGGCGCTTTCCTGTTTTTGTAGGATGCCGCTTACGTATTTTTAGTGGACAGCAATTGAGGAACTGTGTTTTCAAAAGTTTCCGTTGTATACAATGAACAATCACCGCAGGGCACGCTTGCGCTGAACTGCCGCTGTGTGAATAGGCAGCGTGGTACATAGTAGAGAAGGAGGCCTGGTATGGTTATTATACATGGGAATATAAAGACGATGGAGGAGAGGGACTATCGGGACGGGTTTCTTAGCATCGTGGACGGGAAGATTGGGGCGATTGGGGATATGGGGGAATGTCCGGGCGGCTTGTTAGAGGGTGACGAGGAAGTTATAGATGCAAAGGGTCATCTGGTGATGCCGGGGATTATTGAGGCCCACTGCCATATGGGCATTACGGAGGAGAAGAAAGGGATGGAGGGGGATGACTGTAATGAGACAGTGGATCCCATCACGCCTTATCTGCGTGCCATCGACGCCATCAATCCCATGGACGCGGCTTTCAATGATGCCTTACAGGCGGGCATTACATCCGCCATGATCGGGCCGGGCAGTTCTAACGTGGTGGGTGGACAGTTTGCTTTTGTGAAGACACATGGAAGGTGTATAGACCGTATGGTTGTGAAAGCACCTGCCGCCATGAAGATTGCATTTGGGGAAAATCCTAAGGTGAACTATTCCGGACAGGGAACTTCACCGTCTACGCGTATGGCGATTGCCGCCATGCTGCGGGAAGAGCTGACGAAGGCTGTATCTTATGGGAAGAAGAAAGAGCAGGAGCCGGATATGGAGCCGGATTTCAGGTATGAGTGCTGGCTGCCCGTTTTACGGGGCGAGATTCCCTTAAAGGCACATGTACACAGGGCGGACGATATTTTGACTGCGGTGCGGATTGCAAAGGAGTTCGGGCTTCGCATGACGTTAGATCACTGCAGTGAGGGACATCTTATCATGGAAGAACTGCAGGAGGCAGGGTTTCCGGCAATTGTGGGGCCGGATATGGCCAGCCGGAATAAGATTGAGGTACAGAATATGGCGTTTAAGACAGTAGGACTTCTTGCCAAACAGGGGATTCTAACCGCCGTTACCACAGATCATCCGGTCTCCAAGATACAATTTCTTCCTATCTGCGCAGGATTGGCTGTCAAAGCAGGTATGCCGCAAGAGGAGGGACTTCGCTCCATCACCATCAATGCGGCCAGAATCTGTGGTGTGGATGAGAGAGTCGGGAGTCTGGCTGTAGGCAAAGACGCAGATGTTGTAATCTTTGACGGCAGCCCTATGGAAGTAATTACCAGGACTTTATGCACCATTATTGAAGGAAAAATTGTTTATTATGATGAAGAAAGCGGGATTTTGTGTTAAAATGGGCGTAGACTATTGACAATGCTAATTTTTTATAGAAATATAAGCAAGATAACATTGTAAGAAACTATAGAAAGTGATTCTCAATGCGCAACAGATTGGGTTTTAAGAAAACAATATGTATTGTTCTTTTGTTAGCACTATTGACCGGCTGTAGGTTTGTGTCGGATTTCTCAGTGGAGACTTTGCAAAACAGCGGTGAAGAGGCTGGTCCTGCAACGCTTGGTCTCACGCCTGCTTTCGATTACGAGGTGCCTGAAAGTCTGCCGAATATTTTAGTAGACCAGGTGGGCTATGAGCTAGGCAGTAATAAAATAGCGGTGATAAGAGGAGAACTGCCGCCGGATAATTTTACGATCTACGAGGCGGAGAGTGGTCAGAAAGTCTATGAGGGAAAGATTGAACAGAAGGGCTATGACGAGACGATCGGTAATTATATCAGTTATGGAGATTTTACCGATTTTAATACGCCGGGAAGTTACTACATAGAAGCGGCGATGATCGGACAGTCTTATCCTTTTGAGATTTCGGAAGAGCCTTATGAGGAGCTTTTTAGGGCGGTATTGAAGCAGTATTATTATAACCGGTGCGGACTTACCCTTTCAACGGAACTTGCCGGTGCGAAAGCCCATAATGCCTGTCATTCCAGGGAAGCGCAGATGAAGGAAGAGGCTTCCGTCAAACGGGATGTATCGGGCGGCTGGCATATAGACGAGATGGGCACCAGGGATGTGGTGAAGGGATGTCAGACAGTCAATTATCTTCTGTTATCCTATGAACTCTATCCGGATATCTTTGAGGAGGATTTGAAAATACCAGAGAGTGGAAATGGAATTCCGGATGTGTTGGATGAGGTGAAATACGAAATAGATTGGCTGCTCAAGATGCAGGATGCCACCAGTGGCGCTGTGTATGCTTCCGTCAACAGTGTAGACAATAAAACGGCCGGCTATATTCTCTATATTGATGGTGTTACCATGAGCGCAACGATTCAATTTGCGGCAACCATGGCCAGGTTTAGTTATATCTATCAGAATTATGACAGAATGTTTGCGACCCAGTGCCTCAAGGCGGCGGACAGGGCGTACCGGTATGCGGAGAAATATCTGGCAGATGTATCCATGGAGGAATATTTTCATGCGGCGACGGAATTATACCGGGCCACGGGCAATCAAAGGTATCACAGTGTGATCAAGAACTATCTGACGCAGAATCCGGAACCGGATATGGATAATGATTTTGTATTCTGGGGTTGTGTGACTTATCTGGCCACCAAACAGAAAGTGGATGTGTCACTCAGCAGCGCAGTCATTCAGATCTTGATGCACAAAGGAGAACAGATATCCTTTGCCTCCAAAGAGTCCAAGCTTTTGGTAAAGGCTGATGAAAAGCAGAGCAATCATGCAGTGCTTCTAAAAGATATGTCCAGGCTTGCGGTGGTAGACCATATTATAACCAACCACGAATATGCTACGGTGATGGAGAATCATATGCATTATATGCTGGGCAGGAACCTGCAGGCCGTTTCCTATTTGGACGGTGCAGGGGACCGGAGTTACAAAGATATCGATGAAAGTCTGGGCATTATGAATCAAGTAGATTTAAATGCAAAACTTGTATTGATGCTGAGTGCGGTCATGGATGATGAGATGGTAGTGGGAGAAGAATAAAACAAGGAGCTGGGTTATACCAGTTCCTTGTTTTTAAAATACATTTCTTTGATTGTTTCCTGTATGGTCTCGCTGATGTGACGCCGTGATTCCTTGTCAAGATCTTTGGTGTATATGGGTTTGCCATATTCGATGACAACATGGGTTTTCTTGATTTTGGGCAGATGGTCTTCAAAAATTGCGCCTGCATTGTTGATACTCATAGGGATGATGGCGCATCCGGTCTTTTCTGCAATCTTAAAACTTGCACTGTGAAACTTTAAGAAAGTGTCGGGAACGGGATTGCGGGTGCCTTCCGGGAAGATACAGATGGAAATACCGGCGTGGATTTTGTCAATCGCTTCCAGTATGGTTTTCATACTCTGTTTGATATCGCTTCTATCAATGAAAAGGCAGTGCAGATATTTCATCCAGCTAGAGAGCAGAGGAATCTTTAATAGTTCTATTTTGGCAACATAACCGGTGGGACGCGGTACACGTACATAAGTTAAAACCGTGTCGAAATCACTTCGATGGTTGCCAATATACAGGACGGGTTCATCTTTGGGTATGTTCTCTTCCCCGATGGCTGTAACGGATACCCCTGATAAAAACAGTACGCAGCGAAAAGCCCAGTTGACAATCGCTAACGAAGAGCGGTTTTTGCAATCCATATTGAATTTGCCGATGAAATATTCAACGATCAGAAGAGGAGTGCTCAAAATCAGAAATATAATCACAAACACAGCCACCAGAACCAGACGAATCATGGTATGTACCTCGTTTTAATATAGTAAAGAACACAATTTACCCCGTTACTTTGAGCGGGGTATTTTTTACATTATATCCAGTAAGTTTGTTGCAATCAATATACAATGATGGGTGATTGTCGCTTTTTCATGATAGTTTTTGTTTGCAACGGCACAGAAAAGATTTTGATTGTAATGATACTGCAGGTATGCTATAGTAAAAATATAAAAAGGAACAATCGCCCACAAGGTGGGTTGACCGAGATTATGAGTAGTAAAACCACCCCGTCACTGGCCAAAGTTAGGGGTGGTTTTTCTATGTATGGCTACCTACAAAACGTAAAAACAAATGTAAGCAATGCCAAAAGGAATAGACCAAAGGTCATGATATCCTTAAAATCAAAATGATTTTCCATAGGCATCACCCCCATTCTGCGAAGAATAGAAGATCAGCCCACCCTGTAACACGATTGCTCCTGTATTATATTTTAGCATAGCTAAGGGATAAAAACAATATCGTTATAAAGTACAACAAAATAGAGTCAATCATAACGCAGACTTTTATAAAGTATAAGGAATAGAGAGCCCACTTGCATAATAAATTAGGTAATAAGACTAAATTGCGGAGTCTATACTATGATAAATGTTTTGTATGAATATCAGAAGAGATTCTTAAGTGTCTGCCTGATTTGTCTGATGTGCATGAGTGTGTACGCCTGCGGGCAGAAGCAGGATACTATGGCAAAAATCAAAGATCTTGAATGTACAGTGCTGGCGGAGGAAAATATACCGGAGGAACTTTTAGAAAAGATTGAGGATAAGAAGGAGGAGGCCTTTAAGATGACGTTTGAAGACCAAGGGTTCCTCTATATCTGTGTGGGCTACGGGACCCAGAAGACAGGAGGGTACAGCATCGCCGTGAATGCATTGTATGAGACCACCAATGCGGTCTATATCGATACCAATCTAATCGGACCCAGTCCGGAAGAGAAGAGTAATCCGGTAGAGAGTTATCCCTATGTGGTGGTGAAGACAGAATTTATTGAAAAACCGGTGGTGTTTGACTAGATTTCAGGGTATAATTACGATAAGAAAGGGTGAATGGACAAATGTTACTTTTAAAGAACGGTTATATGATAGATCCGGCTTCTAAAACGGAAGGATACAGGGATATCCTGCTTAATACGGAGACCGGAAAGATAGAGCAAATCCGGCAGAGGGAAACAAAAGCCGGGCAGGCGGCAGATTCGTCCCGTGAGTCAGATATACATAGGAAACAAGAAAATCTCCTGGCGGAGGAAACAGAAATAGTTGACTTGAATGGTCAAATTGTGGCGCCGGGGTTGGTGGATGTGCATGTGCATTTCAGGGATCCCGGCTTCACTTATAAGGAGGATATTGATACAGGGGCAAAGGCGGCGGCGAAAGGCGGTTTTACTTCGGTGGTGCTGATGGCGAATACAAAGCCAACGGTAGATACTGTGGAGACTCTGCGCTATGTGCTTGAGAAAGGGGAGAAGACCGGGATTCACGTCTATTCCTGTGCCAATGTGACTATGGGAATGAAGGGGAAGGAACTGACGGACATGGAAGCCCTAAGCGCCTGTGGCGCGGCAGGCTTTACGGACGATGGGATTCCCTTAATGGATGAAGAAATGCTCAGGGAAGCGTTGCGCCGGGCGGCGAGGCTTAACCGTCCGGTCAGCCTTCATGAGGAAAATCCGGCGCTGATTGCCAATAATGGGATAAATGCAGGAAAGGCGGCGGCTCATTACGGTATCGGCGGTTCTCCGAGAGAGGCAGAAATTTCTATGGTGGAGCGGGATATTAGAATAGCCCTTGAAGAGAATGCGGATTTATCTATACAGCACATCAGTACCAAAGAGGCGGTGGAGCTGGTGCGGCAGGCGAAAAGGCAGAGCAGACATATTTATGCGGAAGCGGCCCCGCATCACTTTACACTGACTGAGGATGCTGTGATTCGTCATGGTGCATTGGCGAAGATGAATCCGCCGCTTAGATGTGAAGAAGACAGAATGGCGGTTATCGAAGGCTTGCGGGATGGCACCATAGACATGATAGCCACCGACCATGCGCCCCACAGCATAGAAGAGAAGAAACGTCCCGTCACCGAGGCGCCAAGCGGAATTATTGGCTTGGAGACTGCTTTGTCTTTAGGTATCAGAGAGCTGGTGCAGAAAGGATATCTGACCATGATGGAGCTGATATGCAGGATGAGCTATGCGCCTGCAAAGCTGTATCATCTGGATGCAGGATATATAAAAGCCGGCGGTCCGGCCGATCTTTTGGTATTTGATGCAGATAAAATGTGGACAGTGGACAAGTTTGTATCCAAAGCATGTAACTCACCCTTTGTGGGGGAGCGTATGCCGGGGGTCATTTCTTATACGATTTGTGATGGGAAGATTGTTTACCGTGGGTAAATGTCTGGTTTATAACGGTTGCTATATAATGGCAGGCTGGAATCTTGAAGGGTTTCAGCCTGCTTTTCGAATGATATTATAATAAAGCTTGCTTTTCATCCTAAATTTGTGGTATATATGTAAGTAATCTGATGAATCAAAAAGTCTATAGCCGAAATGTGGCTGGTCTATTCCGCGGTTCAGCGGTTTTCTCGGAGAAAAAATGTATATGGAGGAATATGCTTATGGGGCAAAAAGACACAAAAGATATTACCAACAGGAAGGTAAAATCCAGCGCTTTCACTGCTTATTTTGGGAAACCGGAAAATGCAGCTGAACTGTATTCCGCTTTGGAGGGTGTGACAGCATTGCCAGAAGATATTGCTTATACAACGTTGGAAGGGGTTTTGTTTATGGCACGTAAAAACGATATGGCTTTTACTGTCAAAAATCGTGTATTGGTGATTAGCGAGCATCAGTCTACCGTGAATTTGAATATGCCGCTTCGGGATGTGATTTATTATGGACGTACCGTGGAAAAGCTGATAGATGCAAAAGCTCTATATAAGAGAAAGCAGATTTTGCTTCCAACGCCGGAGTTTTATGTGTTCTATAATGGGGACGAGACTTTTCCGGTAGAAAGAACGATGTGTTTATCGGATGCATACCTTGATAAAACGGTGACACCTATGCTAGAATTAAACGTGAAAGTGATTAACATTAATCTGCCGGTTAATCATGATATTTTAAAGAAATGTAAACCATTATATGAATACTCTTGGTTGATTCAGCGGATAAAAGAGTATCTTGCATTGGGAAAAGACAGGGACACTGCCATTGTTCAGGCTATGGAAGACTGTAAGCACGAAGGAATCATGGTGGATTTTGTCAGGGAATATGGATCGGAGGCGATAAATATGCTCTTTACCCAGTTTAACATGGATGATGCATTAGAGGTAAGCTATGAGGAAGGATTTGAAAACGGTAAAACAGAGGGAGAAAATCGGAAACTGATTCAATTGGTATGCAGACTGCTTCAAAAAGGAAAAGAAGCGGCTGTAATAGCGGAAGAATTAGAGGAAGAAGAGGCAATGGTTGAAAAGATTGAAACGGTCGGCAGAAACATAGGATTTCTCGACACAGAACGAATCTATGAGGCGCTAAAAACACAGTAGAATTCATCATAAGACAACAGAAAGGAATCGTAAATGGCCCAAAAGAAAAAGAGCAAAGCAACTATCGTGTCACAAAAAAAGATTGCAGAGCAGATTTATGATCTCTGGCTGGAGACCAAACTTGCGAAGAACGCCCATCCGGGTCAGTTTGTGGCGGTATATCCCCACCATGAAAGCACACTTCTTCCAAGACCCATCAGCATCTGCGAGGTAAGTGAGGACAAGCACAGACTGCGGCTGGTGTACCGTGTGGCTGGGAAAGGAACAGCTGAGTTTGCAACCTATGGCAAAGGAGATACCCTGGAGATACTGGGGGTGCTGGGCAATGGATTCCCGGTCGAGAAGGCGAAAGGCAAACGGGTATTTTTGATGGGCGGCGGCATCGGCATTCCGCCTATGCTGGAGCTGGCGAAGCGTCTTGAGAGTCAGAAGCGGATTTTGCTGGGTTATCGGGATAAGGATTTGTTTTTGCAGGACGATCTGGCGCAGTATGGCGATGTTTATGTGGCCACGGAAGACGGCAGTGTGGGCACCAAGGGAAATGTAATGGATATCATAAGCGCCCACGGTCTCACAGCGGATGTGATCATGGCCTGCGGCCCTATGCCGATGCTGCGTGCGATTAAGAAATACGCCGCCCAAAATGGCATGGAGGCTTATATTTCCTTAGAGGAGCGGATGGCCTGCGGCGTGGGCGCCTGCTTGGGATGTGTGTGCAAGACCACTAAGGTGGATGCCCACTCTCACGTGCACAATGCCCGTATCTGCACGGACGGTCCGGTTTTCGAGGCAGGGGAGGTGGAAATCTGATGAATACACAGGTAACGATTGCTGGGGTAACTTTTCAAAATCCGGTGATGACGGCGTCCGGTACATTTGGTTCCGGTATGGAATACAGTGATTTTGTAGATTTGAATAAACTTGGCGCGGTGGTGACCAAAGGGGTAGCTAATGTACCCTGGGAGGGAAATCCCACGCCCCGGGTGGCGGAAGTATACGGCGGCATGTTAAATGCCATCGGCTTACAGAATCCGGGTATTGACGTGTTTATCAAGAGGGATATTCCTTTTCTGAAAAAATATGATACCAGGATTATTGTCAATGTCTGCGGTAAGACGGTGGAGGATTATCTGGAAGTGGTGGAACGTCTGAGCGACCAGCCGGTAGATATGTTGGAGATTAATGTATCCTGTCCCAATGTAAAAGAGGGGGCGATTGCCTTCGGGCAGAAGCCGGACAGCCTTTATGATATTACTTCCCAGATTAAGAAGAAGGCGAAACAGCCGGTGATCATGAAACTGAGTCCCAACGTGACAGATATCGCTGAGATGTCCCGCGCGGCCGAGTCGGCGGGGGCGGATGCCCTTTCCATGATCAATACGATCACAGGCATGAAGATTGATATTCACAGAAAAAAGTTTGTCCTGGCCAATAAGACGGGCGGTATGTCGGGCCCTGCGATTAAGCCGGTGGCGGTGCGCATGGTCTATCAGGCGGCCCAGGCGGTGAAGATTCCCATCATCGGCATGGGCGGTATCGGTAATGCGGAGGACGCCATAGAATTCCTGCTGGCGGGTGCCAGTGCCGTGGCGGTGGGTGCCATGAATTTTGTAAATCCTTATACGACCATGGAGGTGGCGGAGGGGATTGAACAGTATATGAAGCGGTATGGGATTGAGAACGTAACAGATTTGATAGGAGCGGTTGAATAAACGCCCCTGTCAGTTTTTCACGGGTGCATCATGGTAGAGAAGGGATGCAGAGGAGACGGACTCGATTTTGGAAAGCTCGTTTACCAGCTGGCCTGCCTTTTTCGTCTGGACTTCTATGATTATGTCCATATCTTAGGGTCTGATGAAAAAGATTTTGCAGACAGACTTTCTAAATTGCGGATGCAAAAGGGTGTATCCGCACGGGACATGAGTTTGTCGATTGGACAGAATCCGGGTTATATCAATAATATTGAGACAGGAAAAGCGCTTCCTTCCATGACAAATATTTTTTATATATGCAGTTATCTAAATGTTACGCCAATGGATTTTTTCGACTTTGATGCTGCCAGGCCGCGGGATATGGATATGATATGCAACGCGTTAAATAAGCTGACAGATTCTCAGTTTGACAATATAAAAGAAATCATCGGAGAGCTGGCCAGATTGAACGGGCGCTAGCCTCCGATGATGATAATGTTATACGCCTACCGATACGTTTTTGCCTACAGGGGGCGCCTCCACGCTGGTGCCTGTACTGGAATAGAATTTTACGTCGGTTTTTGCATCGGTATTTGAGGGAATGTCAGGGGCGTCTATAGAAGGCGTTTCTAAATCGGGCGCTTCTATGTCTGGATCCGGACGGTTATCTTGCAGGAGCTTTTGTCCCTCGTTACTGATCACCAGACTGTCTGCCGGCGGTGTCTTCGTATTTTCCGTGGACACATCATTTCCATTCCGATTCTCCTCGGCCTTTTGGGCCAGTTTTTCTGCAGTTTCTTTCTGTGTCTCTTTCGTCTCTTCTCTGCGTTCGGCCAGCGCTTCTTCCCGTTCACGCTGCTGCTCTTCCCTGTTTTCCTGCATTTCTTTGCGCAGTTCTTTTTCGGCTTTTTCCTTATATTCGTATGCGGTATCTTGAAATTCGCTGGCGTAACCCATGGCCCGTTCCATGGCGCCCAGGTCGCCTTTTCGTCTCGCTTCTTTATAGACACGCATGGGAGTATCCATCAGTTTCATGTTGACGCCTGCGCCGATCAAACCTTCCATTGTTCCTGCTTTCATATTGTGCCTCCTTTTTGCCTTGCTGTCTGCAGACTATTGTGTCATTTATGGACAGACAAATCGTTATGATTTAAGTAAAGCTGCCTCATATAGGTTTTCGGCAGATGCAAAAGAATCTTTGGCCGAATGTATCAAATGGTCTGCATGGTGTCATATACGGGAAGAAGAATGGATACACAGAATCGGGAGGTATCGCTGGAAATATCCATCACTCCATTATATTTTTCGATGATATGCTTGACGTTTTGCAGACCGGTGCCGTAATGCTCTGTACCAAAATGTGGAGGAGCAGATTCTTTTGCCACAGTATTTTCGATTTCTATAAGAAGATTTCGTTTCACGGGTTTTGCCTGCAGAAAAATACGGCGTTCTTTCTCATCAGGTATCCCGCCTGCGGCCTGGATGGAGTTATCCAGTAGATTTCCCAGCAAGATACATAGATCAAAGTCTTCCATAGACAGGTGCTTTGGCAGGCTGATTTCCCAGGTAAAGGAGATGTCTTTGGACAGCGCGGCCTGTTCTTTGATGTCTATGAGGGCGTCCGCCGTGAGGCTGCCGGTATGGATGTTGCCTGTGGTTTTATAGGTTTCCTGGCACATGGCCTTCAAATATTCGCTTATTTTTTCAAGTTCGCCTTGCTGTGTCAAGCCCTCTAAGACGAGCAGATGGTTTTTCAGATCATGGCGCAGGCTCACCTGTCTTTGATGTTCTTCCAAAAGAGTCTGATAATGGGCAATCTGGGTGCGTTGTATCTGCTCAGACAGGGTCTTGTGCATGATTTTATTTAAGGCAGCAGGCAGGCACAGAGCCATGGAAAGGCTTAAGAGAGACAGGATGATACATTCCGTGTAGGTCAAAAGTTCGCTTGTGTAGGGATTAAAAACTTCCGGCTGTCCGGTGTGGGAAATCATGATGATACCGTGGGTGATGCCGTGATAGACTATATCGGTCAATAGCATCAGCCCGCACATCGTGTAGAACAAAAGCTGGCAGATCTGTCTGGTAAAAATATCCGGGCGCAGATGCATATGCCGGAAAGCATACCATAGAAACAGAGTCGCAACAGGATAAAACAGGTCGATGAAAAGAACGGAGAACGTCTGCCATTTCGCGGGGAGAAACATGCAGACGAGGGACAGCATCTCTACCAGAGCGTTATCGGCAAATTCTGAGGAGGCGCACAGGATGGCGGCCAGAGAAGCCCTGTGCCAAAGGCGGCCTTGGAAATACAGGATTAGAAGCAGGATGAGGGAACCCTGCCGTAGGATGCTGTAGGGCAAATACCATCCCTGTCTGGCTAATGTGTAAGAAGCTGCCATGCTGACGGTCAGATACAGTATCATCCCGGACAGCACAGCCAGCCGGCGGTTGAACCGGTGGGAAAAGAAATGGGCTTGCAGCCAGAAGGTAATTCCTGCCTGCAGGCAGAGTCCTATGCTGCTTGTGATGGTTGTCAAGAATGTCATGCCAGGCCTCCTTCCTTTTTCAGATAATGCATCAGCGCCATGGCAAAGTCGTCATATCGGCGTTTGGCCAGCAGAATGGTATCCTTTGTCTCTGTGTAGATTTGTGTCTTGTCATAGGTGTCCACATATCTTAAATTGACCAGAAACCCTTTGTGACATCGGAAAAAGTCTTTTTCCCGGAGACGTTTTTCCATCAGGCCGATCTGCTCGTAGGTCTCTATGATATCTGAAAGGGTGTGGATGGTGAGAATCCTGCCTCTGGCTTCCATATATACAACATCCTTTAAGGGGATTTTCCGTACAAGGTGCTGTGAGGAGATTAAAAGGAATTCATGGGATTCTCTGCGGCGCTTTTCTGCCGCGCGGGTTAGGACATTTTTAAGCTGCTTTTCCGTGACAGGCTTCACAAGATAGGCAAATGCTTCCACGTCATAGGCCTCGAATACATACTCGGGCGCGGCGGTGACGAAGATTAACAGACAGGTTTCTTCCCTGCGCCGCAAAAGTCTAGCAAGCTCCATACCGTTAAGGCCAGGCATTTTGATGTCCAGAAAAAGAAGGTCGAAGGATTCCGTGGACTTTAAAAGTTCTTCTCCTGTATAAAATTCCCGGAGCAGGACTTCCAACCCGGCCGGTTCGGCAAGGGTGCGGATTTGTTTGGCCAGTTGTGCACATTCTAATGGGATATCATCACAGACGGCGATGGATAACATGTGGGATTCCTTTCTTGGTATATTATTTTGCAGACTCTTTGCATAAATATAATTATATTTCGACATGGCGGCTGGTTTCCATTATGCCAGAATGTCTAAATGGCAGGTTAACGGATGCAGGATGCTGGCATATCCCTGCATTCTGCCGCATAAACTTATAGCAAGTATACGCATGGAGGTTTTCTTGTGGAATTAGTGAAGAAAAAAATACATATGGACCGGATAAACGGAAAGGCCGGCACCCAGATGGTATTGGAAGAAGATGTGAATATTTCAGATAACAAACCGGACGCGAATTATCTTCTCAGCAGTAAGGGAGAGATTATTATGGAGGAAATCCGCGCCTGTGAGAATGTGGTGAATCTGAAAGGCAAGCTGGTAGTGTCCATACTGTATCTGACGGACATGGAGGGGATGTGCGCCAGCATGGAGGCGATGATTCCCTTCGAGGAAAAAGTCAACATGGAGGGGGTCTGCAATGGAGATACGATTCTGACCGAGTGGAATATAGAAGACTTGACAGTGGGACTGATCAACTCCCGTAAGCTGAGTGTGCAGGCTGTGGTGTCTTTTACCCTTGAGAAAGAAGAACAGGTGGAGTGTGAAGCGGCGGTAGACCTTTATCATGAGGAGCCGGTGGAATACCGTAAGTGCGTTTATCCTGTGATAGAATTGGTACTGCATAAGAAGGATATTTTCCGCCTCAAAGAGGAGATGGAGCTTACCGGCAATCTGCCCAATGTATTTCAGACCATCTGGCATCACATCTGCTTTGACCATGTGGAATTCAAGGCACTGGATGAAAAGATATCGATTCAGGGAGAGATGAAGGCCTTTTTCTTATACGAGGGAGAAGGAGACAACGACAGGACACTGTGGTATGAGAATACCGTGCCTTTCAGCGGCATTATTGAATGCCACGGATGCCGGGAAAATATGATACCGGATATCCAGTACAGTCTGGGGCAGTGCAATGTGGAGGTGCGGCCGGATTTCGACGGGGAAGAGAGAGTTTTTTGTGTGGAACCGGTGCTGGATTTGGATATTCATCTGTATGAGGAAGAGAATCTGGAAGTACTTTCTGACGTATATGGTGTGGATAAGGAGATTGGAGCCGTGTCCACACAGGTACAGCTGAAAAACCTTCTGTTAGCTGGTGTGGGTAAGTGTAAGATTGCGGAGCATGTGAGAATCCAGAATGGGGAAATGCCTATGTATCAGTTGATTCATTCTGAGGGAGAGATTCGGATTGACGACCAGACGATTGTGGAGAACGGAATTGCCGTTACTGGTACATTGATTGTGACCACGCTCTATCTCAGCTCAGCCGGGGCTAAGACCATTTATTCCACAAAGAATGACATTCCCTTCCAGTATGTGATTGAGGTGGATAATATCACGCCTTCCTGTATTTATAAACTGCATTCCAGTATCGAGCAGCTTACTGTGACCATGTTAGACAGCGATGAGCTGGATGTAAAGGCGGCTCTGCAGTTTAAGGTGATCGTATTTGCCCAGAAAACACATAACTTGGTGACGGATATTAAGGTGGAGGACCTTGATCTGAATAAACTGAGTGAACTGCCGGGAATGGTTATTTATATCGCGGGACCGGGAGATACCTTGTGGGATATCGGCAAGCGTTATTATGTGCCGGTGGCCCAGCTTAAGGAAGTCAATGAACTGCCCACAGAGGAGATTAACGCCGGGGACAGAATCCTGGTGGTAAAGGGCGGTATCTAGGAGTTTCCTTTTTATGTGGTCAGCGTGAGTAAAATGAACGGACAGCATTTTTGCCAGAAGGGAAGGGTGCTGTCCTTTTGTATGGCAGGGATTTGCTTTGGCAGGCATATGGTGAAGGGACGGGAGGGCAGTTTAGGAAAATTTAATTTCTTTGGAATTGCGCCGTATGGGGGAGGGGTGTATACTGGATAATGATAAAATGAAGTGTTATAAACAGATTGTGGCGGAAAGGACGATCAGTTTAATGCTTCGGAACGGAGAGATGGATGAGCGGTTCTTCTATTTTAAAAAATAAAGTATTCTTATATTTGACAGAGTTTTTTGCAGGGATGTCCGTAATGGCTGTGGAGCTGGGAGCCAGCAGGCTTTTGGCGCCCTATTTTAGTTCTTCGCAGATTGTGTGGACCATTATCATCGGTACGATCATGATTGCCATGGCCCTGGGTAATATTTACGGCGGCCGGAGTGCAGATAAGAATCCCAACCCGGACAAGCTTTATGCGCGGATTCTGATCGCGGCAGTCTGGATTGCGGCGATTCCGGTGGTGGGAAAGTATATCGTTCTGGGGATTTCGGCGCTCTTGATTTTTGCGGTGGATACAAACTTTTTAATCTGGGCAGCGTTTGCGGCCTGTATGGTGATTTTTGTGTTCCCGCTCTTTTTGCTGGGGACAGTGACCCCTTCTTTGGCAAAATATTCGGTGGACAGTCTGGATGACAGCGGCAGGATTGTGGGAACCCTGGGGGCGTTTAATACCATCGGCAGCATCATCGGCACTTTTGTGCCCACCTTTATCTCCATACCGGCAGTGGGCACTTCCATCACCTTTCTTATTTTTGCAGGCATCTTGTTTGGACTGAGCCTGCTCTATTTCATCAGTGTCAAAAAGGGACTTCGCAGATGTGCGGTTACGGCAGTGCTTTTCCTTCTATGCTGTGCCTTTGGGACTTCCAACAGTTTTGCTTTCTGGGAGAAGGATTTAACCTACGAGGGAGAGTCTGTCTATAATTACTTGCAGGTAAAAGAAAATGACAGAAGCATCATATTATCTACCAATGTATTGTTCGGCGTGCAGTCCATTCTCATGAAAGGAGAGGGGCTTACCGGCATGTATTATGATTATGCCATGGCGGCGCCTTTGATGACAGGACAGGAGAATCCGGTGGACTGCAATACATTGATTTTGGGTATGGGAACGGGCACTTATGCCAACCAGTGCCGTAAATATTATGGGGACATGCCCGTGGAAGGTGTGGAGATTGACGAGAAGATCACCGATTTAGCCAGGAAATATTTTGAACTGCCGGAGGATGTGAAGGTTACCACTTACGATGGCCGGGCCTACTTGAATGCGATTGATGACAAATATGATGTGATCATGGTGGACGCTTACCAGGATATCACCATTCCTTTTCAGATGTCCTCGGTGGAATTCTTTACGCTGGTGAAAGATCACCTTACCCAAGACGGCGTCATGGTGGTCAATATGAATATGCGGGGAAGCGGGGAGGACAGTATCAATGCCTATCTGGCGGATACCATCGGCAGTGTATTTGGTGAAGTCTATACGGTGGATGTGAAGGGTTCTACCAACAGGGAGCTTTTTGCCTCCAACAATCCAAGGATGCTGGAAAATCTGCGGGTGCACAGGGAAGAAATCAAAGATGAGGGACTGTATGCGATGATGGAAGCTGTGTCGGACAACCTGACGGTTTACCAGGCGGGAGGACGTATCATGACGGATGACCAGGCGCCAGTGGAGCTTCTGGGGATGCGGGTCATTGACGAATTGATTCAGGGCGAAGTGGCCGCATATAAGGATTTATATGAGGAGAAGGGAATCAAGGGCGTGCTGGACAGTCTCTTGTAGGAAATATAAAAGCCGGGAGTCTCAGCGGATTCCCGGCTTTTCAGTATAATATAGGAAAGATTTCAGCTTACTTTTTCTTTAACTGCAGTATGGCCACATCTTTTGCGGAAAGGGTAATCTTGTCCCTGACGGCATATTCTTTACCGGTCAGAAGATCGGTTCCTGCAAAGGGCAGTGACGCTGTATAGGTTTCCTCTCCGTGATTGAGCAGGAATACAAACTCGCCCTCTTCATTGACTCTCTTAGTCACTTCTATGGCATCGGGTGTCTTCATAATGGGCAGGATACCTGCTTCCGCACAGACTTCCTTCATGAAATTCCGATAAAATTCCTCGTTCGACTGTGTGGCCACATAATAGCCTAATCCTTTTCCAAAAGCATGTTTCGTCAGCACAGGCATGTCGGCGTAGAAATCTTTCTCATAGGCGCTGAGCACTTTGGCGCCTTCCGGATACAAAAGATCGCAGAGCATGACGGCGGGGTAGGTCTTTCCTTTATAGGTAAAGCTGTTTTGCATCTCTTTGGGCAGCGCATCCTCTTCTTCCACCCAGATACCCAGAATATCCCGCAGTTTGCCAGGATAGCCGCCCACGGTTACCAGGTCGTGTTCATCCACGTAACCGCTGAAAAAGGTGGTCAGGAAGTGTCCGCCGTTCTTTACGTAGTCACGAAGTTTTTCATCATAGCCGGACTTGACCATATAGAGTACGGGCGCAATCACCAGGGAGTAGGCAGACAAATCGTCCTCTACGCCGATCATGTCCACGGGGATGTTCTGGTTGTGGAGCGCCTTATAATAGTGAAGTACTTCTTTGCAGTAATCCAGGTAGATAGAGGGGCCTGCAGAGTAGGAGACGGCCCACCAGTTGTCCCAGTCAAAGAGGATGGCCGCCTTGGCATCGCATCTTGCGCCAAGGGTTTTGGAGCCAAGTCTGTCAAGTTCTGCACCAAGCTGGCTCACTTCCCGGAACACTCGGGTGTTCTCATGTCCTGCATGATCGATGACTGCGCCGTGATATTTTTCACAGGCACCGATACTTCTTTTCATCTGGAAGAACATCACAGTATCTGCGCCGTGGGCGACGGCCTGATAACTTAAAAGCCGCATGACGCCGGGACGTTTGAGCATATTGTAAGGATGCCAGTTGGTCACGGAAGGGGTCTGCTCCATTAACGCGAAGGGTTTGCCTTGCTTTAAACCTCTCATCAGGTCGTGGCGCATGGCGGTCTCTTCTAAAGACGTGTCGTTGTCGGGATAGTTATCCCAGGAGATAAAGTCCATGTATTTGGCCCACATCTGGTAATCCAGAGGCTGATAGGTGCCCATCAGGTTGGTGGTGATGGGAATATCCGGCGTAATGGCATGGACGGCGTCATATTCCAGCCGGTAAGCGTTTAAGATGCTCTCTGAATTAAAACGATTGTAATCCAGGGAGATGCCCTGAAACATGGTACGGTCATTGCCAAAGTGTTCAGAAAGGTCGTTGGGTACAACGATATCCTCGAAATCATAGAAAGTGTGCCCCCAGAAGGCGGTGTCCCAGACCCGGTTGACTTCGTCTATGGTCTTATATTTTTGTTTCAGCCATTCCCGGAATTTCTTTTCACAGTTTTCGCAGTAGCATATTCCGCCATACTCGTTGGAGATATGCCAGGCGACGATATTGTCATATTCTTTGTAGCGCTGGGCCAGTGTTGCGGCCAGGGCGGGGGCATATTTCTGGTAGGTGGGACTGTTGGGACAGGAATTGTGCCTGCCGCCGAATTTGCGTTTCATGCCGTTTTTCTCCACGCGCAGGATGTCGGGATGTTTTCTGGCCATCCAGGCGGGATGGGCGCCTGTGGAAGTGGCGAGACATACCTTAAGTCCATGGGTTTTTACCAATTCCATGATTTTGTCCAATTTTTCGAAATGATAGGTGTCATCATCGGACTGTAAAGCGGCCCAGCTAAAGACATTGAGGGTGACAATATCGATATGGGCCAGCTTAAAAAGCCGCATATCCTCTTCCCAAGTCTCCTCCGGCCATTGTTCAGGATTGTAGTCTCCGCCATAGGGAATCTTTGTTATCTTTTCATGTGCGATCATAGCTACCTCTCTTTCCAAAAAAGGAACCAGGGAAATTGCCCTGATTCCTTCCTCTTTTACCGCATGTTAACTGATTGACGTAAAAAGGCTTAGTTGGTAGTAGTAGAAGCAGTAGTCTGTGCTGCTTCCTCAGCCATCTTATCGAACTTCTCCATAACAGCGTCATAAGTCTGTTTGGAAATCTCCGGCAGTTTGCCGCCCCAGGTCTTTTCAGCCTGTTCATAGCCCTTCTTGAAAGCATCGCGCATATCCTCGATCTTACTCGGATCGCCGCCGGTCAGAGCTTTGGCAAAATCGATGATTCTGTCAGAAGTCTGGTTGACACCCCAGTAACCGTCCTCAGCGATATCCTTCTGCGCCTGCAGTTTCGTTGCCTCATCCACCTCAAACTTGCCGCTTGCCAGGAAACGCCACATATCATTGGCATTGTTGAAAGTCTGACCCTGTTTGGTCATCAACTGCTGTACGATGTTCTGCAGCTGTTTTGTGTGAGACTCAGCATCGGCCTTTAATTTGTTTACTAACTCCGTATTCTGGGTGTATTTTTGAGCGGAAGCTGTAGGATTCTCTTTTGAAGGCTCATAGACTACGCCGCTTTCTTCCTTAGTAGGTGTAGAGCCGGAAGCCGCGCCTGTATCTTGTGCAGGTTTTGTGCTGGGCTGTGTAACCTGATAAGGATCATAAGTACTGGTTGTACTGGTAATTCCATTTACGCTCATCGGTATCCCTCCTTGGAAATGATTTTGGTTGGTTTATATGGTATCGTAACAAGCGCAGATGCCTAGGGCAATCTCCGCTATTTGTATATTATATCGTACCATTTTCCCAGATAGATTAGAAGGGAACCTTAAAAATTTTAGCTTTTTATGGCAAAAAGATAACCGTTTGTGACATGGCATTCCGGAAAGTAGATTGCATATTTTTTCCCGCCGTGCTATAGTATGTCAATACAGATCTAAATCTATTGTCATATTCATCATGGTTATATTCAGGCTATATTCTGAAATCGGGTCAGATTTGATTTCCAAGAGTCATTAGGTGGTAACAAGGTTATTTATTTGCATATTTGACACACGTATTAACACGTGTTAAACTAAGGAGAAGAAATAATGAAGGTAAGCGAGTTGGTAAGATTATTGAGGTGTAACAGCGAGCAGAATTTTAAGAGACGCTGGCCTGCGATAAGAGAGGATGGTAGGAGAGATTATGAGTAGATATTGTTATCCGGCTGTTTTTACATTAGAAGAACAGGGAGTATTTTCAATTGTTTTTCCTGATTTGGAGGGCTGTTATACGTGTGGGGATGACTTAACAGATGGTATTATGATGGCAGAAGATGTACTGGCTTTTACGCTCTATGACTATGAAAGGGAAAATAGAGAGATTCCTGCGCCATCTCTTCCCGAAGACATTCCTATAGAAGATGGTCAGTTTATCAATTATATTGCCTGTGATACATTGGTATATCGTAAAAGGCATAATAACAAAGCAGTAAAAAAGACTTTGACGATACCGGAGTGGCTTAATGAATCCGCCATGGCCATGGGGCTTAATTTTTCCCAGGTTCTGCAGGAAGCCCTGATTCAAAAGACACAGTCATATTGACAAAAACTTCCGCATTGTATAGAATTAAGTACAATCCTTGTATACAAAATGCAATTATGGATAGAATTCCATCGCGGATGATTGGAAATGGAGGAAAAATGCAAAGCGTTCAAGAGAGAGCTTACGCAAAGATCAATATTGGATTGGATGTACTACGCCGCCGGCCGGACGGGTATCATGAGGTCAAGATGATCATGCAGACAGTGGATATTTATGATGATCTGCTTCTGGAAAAAACATCTGCGCCGGGCATATATTTACAGACAGACAATGAGGAACTGCCAACTGGCCAGGATAATCTGATCTGTCGGGCGGCGGCGCTTCTGATGAAAGAGAAGGGGATTTCAGAGGGCGTTAAGATTACGCTTACCAAGCGGATTCCCATAGCTGCCGGCATGGCAGGAGGAAGTTCCGATGCGGCGGCGGCCATGCGGGGACTCAATGCGCTTTTTGACATGGGTTGTCCGGTGGAGGAATTACAGCGTCTTGGGGTGAAACTGGGCGCGGATATTCCTTATTGTATTGTGGGTGGCACCATGCTTTCGGAGGGAATCGGAGAGATGCTCACGCCCCTTCCTGCGCCGCCGGATGCGCATCTGGTGGCAGCAAAGCCGGATATCAATGTGTCCACCGCGTTTGTGTATGGGAATCTGCATGTGGAGAGGCTTAAAGACCATCCGGATATTGACGGAATGGTGCAGGCGCTTTCTGCGGGCAGTCTGTCCGGGATTTGTGACAGACTTGGCAATGTGTTAGAGACCGTGACGGCGGCGGAATATCCCGTGATAGAAGAAATCAAAGACGTGATGCGCAGCCAAGGTGCGCAAAATGCCCTGATGAGCGGCAGCGGACCAACGGTATTTGGGATTTTTACAGACAGAAAACAGGCAGAGGCGGCGGCAGAAGCTATTGAAAAGCATAAACTTGCCGGACAGATATTTGTGACAAAATGGGTGTGATTGTCTGACCGAAAGAAAGGCGTGGCTGTATGGGTGATAACTTTACGGTAAATATGGACGAATTTCTCCCCTTGCGGGATGTGGTGTTCAATACACTGCGCAGAGCAATCCTGACTGGAGAACTCAAACCGGGGGAAAGGCTGATGGAGATTCATCTGGCTAACCGCCTGGGTGTCAGCAGGACCCCGATCAGGGAGGCAATCCGCAAGCTGGAACTGGAAGGGCTTGTCACCATGATTCCCAGACGGGGTGCCGAGGTGGCGCAGATTACGGAAAAGAGTCTGCGGGATGTGCTGGAAGTGCGCAGAGCCCTGGATGCACTCTGTGTGGAACTGGCCTGTGACAGAATCACTGCAGAGGAAAAGGATGCGTTAAAGAGGGCCTGTGAAGAGTTTGAAAATGCCACAAAGACGGGCGATGTGACGATGATTGCAGGAGCTGATGTGGCGTTTCATGACATCATTGTGCGGGCTACGGGCAACCGGAGGCTGATTCAGCTGATCAATAATTTGTCGGAACAGATGTACCGCTACCGGTTTGAATATATTAAGGATGAAAAGGGGCATGATAATCTGATTGACGAGCATAGAATGATATATGAAAGCATTCAGCAGGGCGATCAGGAGAAGGCGGCAGAGGCGGCGAAGCTCCACATTGACAATCAGGAGAAATCGATTATTAAACAGATACGCTTAGAGCGGGAACAGCAGCTTAAGAAGAAAAGATAAACACCTGAATAGTAAGCGGTATAGTGGGTACACTCCTAATGTCAGCGAAGATTGACAGACAGGAGTGTATCACATGTGGAATAAAGTAAGAACCCTTGCGGTGAGTGTATTTGCACTGGCCTGGTGGGGAATTTTATATCCGGAGCTTTGCTTTACGGAGGATACCTTTGAGCAGGTGGTGACTGTCGAAGAGGGGCAGGAGATGTCCGAACAGGAAATCTACCAGCATCTGTTGGCGGCTTCGGGAGATGAGATTGTGATTAAGAGCAGATTTCTGGAATGGTTTGAAGAGAAATTGGCAGGGAATGGCAGAGAATAGTGTGAAAAATCAGCTTGATAGCTGATTTTATCACACGCAAATTTGTGCAGGAGCATCACAAATTTGTCTGATGGCAGACGCAAATTTGAGATTTGCGTCGCCCCGTCGCCTAAATGCTCCGGAATGGAGAATAAAATGAACGGACAGGAAGAGTGGCATAACAGCCCCATTGGAGTGTTTGATTCGGGCGTGGGCGGGTTGACGGTGGCGCGGGAAATCATGCGGCAGCTTCCCAACGAGAGGATTGTATACTTTGGGGATACGGCGCGGGTGCCTTACGGCAATAAATCTAAGGAAACGGTGATGAAGTATTCCAGGCAGATTGTGCATTTCCTAATGACGCAGCAGGTGAAAGCCATCGTGGTGGCCTGCAACACGGCCAGCGCCTATGCGCTGGATGAGCTGGAACATGAGGTGGATATTCCCATCATCGGCGTGGTCAGGCCTGGTGCCAGAGCGGCCATGGAGGCTACCAAGAATGGCAAGATTGGTGTGATCGGTACGGAAGCCACGATCAGCAGCGGCATTTATAACAGATACATAGAAAAGAATGACAGAAGTGTGAAAATAATAGGAAAGGCGTGTCCGCTTTTCGTGCCGTTAGTGGAGGAAGGGCTATGGGAAGACCCGGTGACGGATGAGATAGCAAGACGGTATCTGGCAGAATTGATTGACAGAGATATCGACACCCTGATATTGGGCTGTACCCATTATCCTATGATACGTTCTACCGTAGGCAGGATTATGGGCAGACAGGTGACATTGGTCAATCCGGCATACGAGACGGCCAGAGAATTAAAGGAGATGCTGTTGGAAAAGGGGCTTGAGAGTGAACACAGGCCGGGGCTGGGCACTGAACTGTACCGGTTTTTTGTCAGCGACGCGGCGGATAAGTTCCAGCGGTTTGCCAATTCGATTCTGACCTATGGCATTTTGTCTGCCAAGGTAATCCATATTGATGAATTTTAGTGACATAACGACAGGAATAGATAAGGAGCGACAGCTATGACGAAGGAAGTACTACTGACACTGCAGGGTCTGCAGTTTGATCAGCGGGAAGAAAATGCTGATAAGATAGAGATGGTCATGGTGGGAGACTATTATAAAAAGAATGACAAACACTATGTGGTCTATGAGGAGATTACGGAAGGGTTCGACCAGCCCACCAAGAACCGCCTCAAGTTCAGTGAGCATATGGTGGAATTGACACGCAACGGTTTAATAAACGTTCACATGGTTTTTCAGGAAAAGAAAAAGAATATGTCCAATTATAATACCCCCTTTGGACAGATTTTGGTGGGCATCGACACCAAGAAGATACAGATTGACGAGAAAGAGGATAATATTGTGGTAGATGTGGATTATGCGCTGGATATCAATTACGAATTCCTTTCAGACTGCCACATCAAAATAGACATCTGCTCCAAAGAAAACAGAGACTTCTCCTTACGATCATAGAAGTCTCTGCCATTTGTACAAGTATATCTAACGCAACCGCATCCGAGTCCGCGAAGCGGCACTCACTTGACGGGCTTTGCCCCCGCTTTTTCCTGGGCCTGCTCCACCAGCTGTTTGAATTTGCTCTTTTTCTTCTGCTCCACAACAGGCTTTTTGCCGTGCAGCCCCTTCACATCGGTGATGTAAATACCGCTGACCACTGCCTTGACTTCCTTCTTAACCGGTACGGAGTCAAAAATTTTTTCCTCACAAATTAAGGTCATGATCTGTGGACCTACCTTAGCTTTTACCACCGGCAGTTTGGAACCGCGCAGCCACTTGGGGGTCTGTTCTAAGACGATCGCCGGTAGTCCTGCATCTTTTAATTTCATGCGTTTCTTATCGATAACCAGCATGGAAACGGTCTGCTTCATGGCATCAATCTGAGCCTGCTGCTCGCTCTGCCTTTTCTGCGCCCGTTTTCCTAAGAAGTATAATACCACGACGGCGATAACCAAAATCACCAGAATCACTAACAAGACAATTGTAAATGTATTCATTATCTTTCCTCATTTCTGCGCAGAAAGCACTTTCTTTACGTAATGGATATTTTATCATTGATTTCGATATTACGCAAGATTTTTCGCAAAAACTCTTTTCAGACAGCGCTTTTCGGGTGCCTTTTGAGACGCGCATTGTCAAAGCGCAAAAAGGCTGATATGATGTTCTTATCGGAGGATATTCCTATGAAAGCAGATGGCTCCACTCAAATTTCAAACGATAAAATCTACTGGATAGAATGTATACGAGTGTTCTCGGCATTTTTGGTGGTCATGCAGCACAGCATTTCCGGCGTATGGACAACCCTGTCTCCCGAGACACCGGAATGGAAAATCATCAATCTGCTCTTCCTCTTTTCCCGATGCGGCGTGCCGGTTTTCTTTATGTGCAGCGGTATGGGAATGCTTGCAAAGGAACGTTCCATAGAAAGCGTTTATAAGAAAAACATAGCGGGCATCTTAAAAATATATGTGTTGTGGATGCTGGTGTACGGTGTGCGGGACAGTATTAACCTTGTCCGGGAAGGACTAGGGAGCTTTCGCACCATCAGAAATGCCTTCCTGAAAGATATAATTTTTGGCCAGTACCACACCTGGTTCATTATGACGCTGCTTGGACTTTACCTGATCACACCTCTGTTATATGAAATTGTCAAAAGGGAAAAACTGTTGCATTATTTTGTGGTGTTGTCCATCGTATTTACGGTAATCCTTCCGCTTGCCGGCGAAATAAGCGGTTTTGGCCGCCTGCACGATACGTTTGAGACGATCAATATGAGATTTGTCACCGGATATGTTATGTACTATGTTCTGGGGTATTGGCTTTCACAGATAACATGGCCTCAAAGGAGGACTTATAGTATTTCTGTAAAAGGACGCTCCCTTTTTGCAACATATACGGTAAGCCGCAAAAAGGCAGGTATTATCACAGCTCTTTTGCTTGCCGGAAGCTCCCTTTGCGCCTATATTCTCAGCAATATGATTTCCGCCGCAAGCGGGGAGGCCAACCAGAGAGTTTACGGAGAATTTGCACCCTTAGGGCTGTTGATCAACGTATCTTTACTGATGCTTTTTAAAATTTTGATCGCATCAGAAAAGCACAGAAAGTTCATTACCGTACTGGGAAGATGCGGGACGGGAATTTACCTGATGCACCCGCTTCTGCTGCCGATGGCATCCCTGTTCCCGGGAATAGGCAGGATATTTGGCGGCATTGTGGTTTATCTTACGGCGCTTGTTATCTGCCTGATTCTTGATAAAGTGAAAGAAACTCTTTTAAGAAAAAGGGATTTGTGATATAAATAGTAGTATGGGTCTGCGCACAGAGCAGAGAGATTGAGGAGAAGATTATGAGAAAACATGCAGGTTTGTTGGCGGCAGTGCTTATGGCGGCGGTGCTTTTGAGCGGCTGCGGCGATCAGGATAAGGAATTTTTAAAAGATATTAAGGCCGAGGACTATGTGACGCTGGGCAATTATAAAGGAATTGAAGCTTCCGCCCAGGCGCCTTCCGTTCCGGACGGGCAGGTGGATTATTATATAGAACAGCAATACCTGACGCCCCATATGATGACGAAGGAAGAAGCGGGGCGGCCCGTTCAGGAGGGGGATATTGCCAATATTGATTTTACAGGATATCAGGACGGCGTTGCCTTTCCAGGCGGCACCGGCGAGAACTATAATCTGACCATTGGTTCCGGACAATTTATCGCAGGTTTTGAGGAAGGCCTGGTGGGCGTGGAGATCGGCGAGACGGTGCGTCTTGCTCTGAAGTTTCCGGATCCTTATAATCCCAATCCGGATTTGTCAGGAGCGCCGGTGGAATTTGAGGTGACCGTCAATGGCATTTTGCCAAAGCTTACGGATGATTTTGTCAAGTCTTTGGCAGTGGCCGATTGTCAGAGCGTACAGGCGTTAGAGGACTGGGTGTATGACCTCTACTATCAGCAGGCACAGGCTGATTTCAGCAATGAGATTGAGAGGATATTGTCAGACAAGATTTTGGCGGGATGCAGCTTCAAGAAGGAGATGCCGGAGGCGCTTGTAAGCCGTTACCAGCAGAGTATCAATGCCAGTATGACATTGCAGGCTAACAGCTACGGTATGCAGCTGGCGGATTTTATGCAGCTGCAGGGACTGGATGAGGAAGGATACCGGGCGGAATTTAAAAAGGCGGCAACAGAGATGGCGCAGCGCTATATCATGTACCAGGCCATTGCCGACATAGAGGGTCTTGTGCCCACCGAGGAAGAAGTACAGGAAGAAATCGATACCATGGTAACCATTTATGGTTATGCCTCAGAGGAGGAACTTTTACAGAAGGAAAGCAGGGAGAATATCAGTGAAGACCTGATGCGCAAAAACGTGGTGGCGTTTCTGATGGAAAACGGCGATATACAAAAGACAGAAACAATCGTGGATTAAAGAGAAAGGCAGGGTAAAGCAAATGGATTTGACAGATATTAAAGAGTTATACCGGAACAGGGAAGCATATATGGAGAAAGAAGTGACGGTTGGCGGCTGGGTCAGGAGTATCAGGGACTCTAAGACGTTCGGATTCATTGTAATCAATGACGGCACCTTTTTTGAGCCGCTGCAGATTGTCTATGGGGACAGCCTCGCCAACTTTGAAGCCATTTCCAAATTGAATGTGGGATCGGCTATTATAGCTAAGGGTAAGATAGTATCAACACCTCAGGCGAAGCAGGCATTTGAGGTGCAGGCGGCTGAGATCGTAGTGGAGGGGCCTTCCACGGCGGACTATCCTCTGCAGAAGAAGCGGCACAGCTTTGAGTATCTGCGCACTATTTCCCACCTGCGGGCAAGAACAAACACATTCCAGGCAGTTTTTAGAGTGCGGTCTTTGATTGCTTATGCGATTCATACCTTTTTCCAGGAGAGAGGATTTGTGTATGTGCATACGCCGATCATCACAGGCAGCGACTGCGAGGGTGCGGGCGAGATGTTCCAGGTGACCACCATGGATATGAAGAATCTGCCCATGACGGCGGAAGGGGAAGTGGATTACAGTAAAGATTTCTTCGGTAAGCCCACCAACCTGACAGTGAGCGGACAGTTGAACGTGGAGACGTATGCTTTTGCGTTTAAGAACGTATATACTTTTGGTCCTACCTTCCGGGCGGAGAATTCTAATACCACAAGACATGCGGCAGAGTTTTGGATGATTGAGCCGGAGATGGCTTTTGCCGACCTGACGGACGATATGATGGTGGCGGAAGCTATGTTGAAGCATGTGATTCGTTATGTGCTGGAGAATGCCCCGGAGGAGATGAATTTCTTTAACCAGTTCGTGGATAAGGGCTTGATTGAGCGCCTGCATCATGTGTTAAACTCTGATTTTGCCCATGTGACCTACACCGATGCGATCGCGATTTTGGAGAAACATAATGAGGCGTTTGAGTATAAGGTGTCCTGGGGATGCGATCTGCAGACAGAGCATGAGCGGTATTTGACGGAGCAGGAGTTTAAGCGGCCTGTCTTTGTGACGGATTACCCGAAGGAAATCAAGGCTTTCTATATGAAATTAAATGAAGACGGCAAGACGGTGGCGGCCATGGACTGTCTGGTGCCGGGCATCGGGGAGATTATCGGCGGAAGCCAGAGAGAGGACAGTTTAGAACTTTTAGAGCGCAGGATGGAGGAGATGGGGCTGAACAAGGAAGATTATCAGTTCTATTTAGACCTCAGAAAATACGGTTCCGTAAGACATGCCGGCTTTGGTCTGGGCTTTGAGCGGTGTGTGATGTATCTGACCGGTATGGGAAATATCCGGGACGTGGTTCCTTTCCCCAGAACGGTAAATAACTGCGAACTGTAATGAAGAAATGAAATCCGGCGGCGGATAAAACGGTGATGAAGAGAAGATATACGAAAGTAATATATTTCCTGCTATCTTTCATATTGTGTCTGTTAGTGGTAGACCCCATATCGGCTACCACTATTTCGGATTTGCAGGAGGATATCAAGAAGAACCAGTCCCAGCTTAATCAGGCAAAAGATAAGATTTCCGATGCCCAGGATGCCCAGGAGGGCGTGGAGGAGGAGATAGCCGATTTAGATGCGGAGATGGTGTCCATTCTTACGGATATCAACCTGATTGAGGATGCGATTGAAGACAAGGAGGAGGAGATAGCCGCCACACAGGTAGAGTATGAAGCGGCGGTGGCTAAGAAGGATGAACAGTACGAATCCATGAAGATTCGGATTCAGTTCATGTATGAAAAGGGAGACATCTCTTATCTGCAGATGTTCTTTGGCTCCGACAGCATGGGCGATATGGTAAATAAGGCCAACTATGTGGAGGAGCTTTATAAATATGACCGCAGAATGTTAGAAGAGTTTGAGGAGACGGTACAGCGTGTGGCGGCTTTGCAGGACAGGCTGGAGGAGGATAAGTCCGAGCTGGAAACTTCCAAGACAGAGCTGGAAGAAGGTCAGGCATACATGGAAGAAGTATTGGCACAAAAAAAAGAGGAGTATGAGAATTATAGTGTAGTGCTCTCTAAGGCCAGGCAGGAGGCGGCCACTTATACTGCCAGAATTAAGCAGGAGACGGCCCAGATCAGGAAACTGGAAGAGGAAGAAAGAAAGCGCAGAGAGGAAGAAGAGCGCAGACGAAAAGAAGAGGAAGAGCGTAAACGCAAAGAGGAAGAAGAGCGCAAACGCAAAGAGGAAGAGGAACGGCAGCGTAGAGAGGAAGCAGAGCAGGACGACGAGGAAGAGGACGAGGAAGACGACGATAACGACGACGATGAGGAGGAATCTTCTGAGAGCGAAAAGGAGGAGAAGCCCAAACCTTCCTCATCGGGAGGCGGCGGAAAAGGCCAGCAGATTGCGGATTATGCCTGTCAGTTCATCGGGAATCCTTATGTGGCAGGCGGTACGAGCCTGACCAACGGCGCGGATTGTTCCGGCTTCGTGATGTCGGTTTTTAAGGAGTACGGTATTTCCCTGCCAAGAAGTTCCTATGCCCAGTCTGCTGTGGGTACGTCCGTGTCCTACTCGGACGCAAAGCCCGGAGATATCATCTATTATGGCGGACATGTGGGCATTTACATAGGAAATGGGCAGATTGTTCATGCCAGCACGGAACGGACAGGGATTAAAATTACGTCGGCAACATATCGAAATATTGTTACTGTGAGGCGGATTGTTTAAAGACGATATATTCCCAAGCTTTTGATCACAACATGCAATGACCGGCAGGAAGCCGGTTCTTCAAACAAGCGTTCTCGCATAAAGGCAGGATGTGCCGGCAGATAACAAATGAGGCGGCATTCCTTAGACGCATTTACGAATAAACATAATGTATTGTAATGTATACACAAGAAGGTATACGATTCTTCCAAGAAGGATTGTGTACTTTTTTTGCGCAAAAACAGGATGGAGATTAGATGTGAGGCGCTTTAAGAAATGGAGGACAGGATGGAACTATCAGAATTTTTCCGGGAAAATCCGAAAGCAGCATTGGCTTTCTCCGGCGGCGTTGATTCGGCGTATCTGCTTTATGCCGCGCTGCATTTCGGGGCGGATGTACGGGCATATTATGTGAAAAGCGCTTTTCAGCCGCAGTTTGAATTGGCGGATGCCAGGCGTCTGGCTGAGCAGTTATCGGCAGAACTGTGGATTCTTAAGGCGGATGTGCTTGCCTGTGAGAGGATTGCGGATAATCCTTCCGACAGATGTTATCACTGTAAGAAAATGTTGTTTGAAGCCATTGCCCAGGCGGCAGCAGAGGACGGCTATCAGCTGTTGTTAGACGGCACTAACGCCTCGGATGAGGAGGGGGACCGGCCGGGGATGCGGGCGCTTCGGGAACTGCAAGTGCGTTCGCCGTTACGGGAATGCGGCCTTACCAAGGAGCGCATACGCGGCTTATCAAAGGAAGCGGGACTTTTTATCTGGGATAAGCCGGCCTACGCCTGTCTGGCCACCAGGATACCGGCGGGAGAGGTGATCACGGAGAGAAAACTTATGGACACGGAGGCGGCGGAGGCATATCTGTTTTCTCTGGGCTTTCGGAATTTCAGGGTGCGCAGGATGAAAGACGCGGCCAGACTGCAGGTTCCGGCGTCCCAGCTTGAGAAAGCGCTTCTGATGCGCAAAGAGATTCTTTCGGAGTTGAAAAAATACTATAAAGCAGTTTTATTAGACTTGGAGGTGAGAGAATGAAGGGTGGTATTAAGAAAATATTGGAGCAGGTCAGAGATGGGGAGACTTCTGTGGAGGAAGCCCTGTTATCCATCAAGAAGCAGCCTTTTGAGGATATTGGCTATGCCCGGGTGGATATGCACCGGGGGATTAGACAGGGGGCGGCGGAGGTCATTTATGGTGCGGGCAAGACACCGGAACAGATTATGGGTATTGTGGATACCATGCAAAAGAACGGCCAGGGAACCATCTTGATTACGCGGTTGTCACCGGAAGCGGCCGGCATCGTGGAGCAGACACATAAGATGGACTATCATGAGCAGGCTCGAATCGGTATCATCGGCAGGATGCCTGAACCTGACGGCATTGGAAAAATTGTGGTGGCCACAGGCGGCACCTCGGATATTCCGGTGGCGGAGGAGGCGGCGCTGACTGCCCAGGCGCACGGTAACGAGGTGGTGCGGCTCTATGATGTGGGCGTGGCCGGTCTGCACAGACTGTTAGCCTGCATGGATGATATCATGGAAGCCTCGGTGATCATTGCCATTGCCGGTATGGAGGGGGCGTTGGCCAGCGTGATCGGCGGGTTGGCGGACTGTCCGGTGATTGCCGTCCCTACAAGTGTGGGATACGGGGCCTCTTTCCATGGGGTATCCGCTTTATTGTCCATGCTAAACTCCTGTGCCAGCGGCGTGTCTGTGGTAAATATCGATAACGGTTATGGGGCGGGCTATCTGGCCAGCAGAATCAATCATATGGAGGCGAAGAAATGAAAACATTATATCTGGACTGCGGGATGGGTGCGGCGGGGGATATGCTTACGGCGGCCCTGTTTGAACTTGTGCCCGGACAGGAAGCGTTTCTGGAGGAGTTAAACGGATTGGGAATCCCCGGTGTGGAAACCCGGGCGGAAAAGGTGAGTAAATGCGGTATCGGCGGTACGCATATCTCGGTGCGGATATGTGGAGAAGAGGAGTCCGAGAGCATGTATGACCACGACTATACAAACGGTCATGAGCACACACATGGCCATGAGCACGAGCATGACCACACACACGGCCACGATCACGAGCATGACCACGACCATACACACAATCATGAACACGCACAGGACCATGATCACGACCATGCACAGGGCCATAACCACATACACAATCATGACCATACATGCAGTCATGACGAAACGCAGGCCCATACGCATCATCACCACAGCGGTATGCACGAAATAGAACATCTTGTGGAGATTTTGTCTGTGTCTAAACATGTAAAGGAAGATATTCTGGCGGTATTTCATCTCATTGCAGAGGCGGAGAGCCATGTGCATGGTGTGCCTGTCACGGAGATTCATTTTCATGAGGTGGGAACCATGGATGCGGTGGCGGATATTGCGGCGGTGTGCCTGCTGATGGATAAACTGGCGCCGGAGCAGGTCATTGTGTCACCGGTGCATGTGGGCAGCGGCCAGGTGAAGTGTGCCCACGGGATTCTGCCTGTGCCGGCGCCGGCAGCCGCTTATATTCTTAGAGATGTGCCCATTTATGGCGGGGAGATACGGGGAGAATTATGTACGCCCACGGGGGCGGCTTTGTTGAAGCACTTCGCGGACCGTTTCGGGGCCATGCCGGTGATGCGTACCGAGGCCATCGGCTACGGTATGGGGAAGAAAGATTTTCCGGCGGCCAATTGCGTGCGCGCTCTTCTGGGAGAAACGGAGGATTCTGTGGATACGGTGGCGGAGCTGTGCTGTAATGTGGATGATATGACTGCGGAGGCCATTGGATTTGCAACAGAGGCGCTTTTTGCAGCGGGGGCCCTGGAAGTTTACACGGTGGCGGCAGGGATGAAGAAGTCAAGACCCGGGATTGTGCTCCATGTGATGTGCAGGGAAGCCGTGAAGGATGAGATGGTGAAGCTGATTTTCCAGTATACGACGACCATCGGTATCCGGGAAAATATTTCCAAGAGATATACCCTTTCACGTACCATAGAGAATGTGCAGACAAAGTACGGGGTGATGCGAAAGAAAGTCTGTAGCGGTTATGGTGTGACCAGGCAGAAGTATGAGTATGAGGATTTGGCGCGTGTGGCAAGACAGGAAGGATTGTCCGTAAGCGAAGTGGCCGCTCTGATTTGAGACTCCCCAAGAGAACGGAGATGCCTGGTGAAGAGAGTTGATGAGGATGAATTTGAGGGAGTGGGAGGTTGGTTTGAGGATGAGAAGAGGGACTTGGCGATTGGCGGCGGCTGTCATGGCAGTAGTTACCTTGACGGCCTGCGGCAGTGGGGCGGTGCCTTCCCTGAAAGAGCAGGAGCAGGCGGGGCATCCGGCAGAAGAAGAGGAGGTCAGCACGCTGGTCTATGGCAGCGGAGATTATACACGGATTAATCCGGCCATGGATGAGCATGGAGAGATCAATCTTCTTCTCTTTGACGGGCTGACGGCCCGCAATGGCCATAACGAGGTGGTGCCGGGGCTGGCAAAACGCTGGGAATTTGATGAAGATTCCTGTACATACACCTTTTATCTGGAAGAGGGTGTGCAGTGGCATGACGGAGAACCCTTTACGGCGGAAGATGTGAAATTTACCATAGAATCCATTATGAATCCCGACAATGGTTCCGAGAATGCCCCCAACTATGAGGATGTGGAAGAGATTACGGTGATGGATGAAAAGACCATTGCCTTTCGGCTTTCTGCGCCTAATGCAGCCTTTCTGGATTATATGACCATGGCAGTGCTTCCCAGGCATTTGCTGGAAGGGGAAGATATGCAGGAGTCCGCCTTCTTTAGGCATCCCATTGGTACAGGGCCCTATCGCTTAGACAGCTGGGACGAGGGGCAGGCGATTATTCTTGCCAGAAACGAAGCCTATTTTCGGGGAATGCCGGGGATTGGGCGGGTCATCTTTAAGATTGTCCCGGATGACAATGCCAGGGCGCTCCAGATGGAGGCGGGAGAACTTGACCTGGCGCTTTTGACACCGAAGGATGCCAGGAACTTTGCAGACCGGGAGGGCTATATCTGTTATGATATGAAGACCTCTGATTACCGGGGAATTCTCTTTAACTTCCATCACGAATTCTGGCAGAGAAACAGAGATATCATTCCGGCAGTCTGCTATGCCATTGACAGACAGTCTATCGTCGATGCGGTACTTTTGGGGCAGGGGATACCCGCCTATGGCCCCTTGCAGCGCAATGTTTACAATGATGAAGCAGTGGAACATTATGATTACAATCCTGCCAAAGCTAAGGAAATTCTGGAAAAGGCAGGGTGTGTCATGGGGGAAGAGGGTATTTATCTGCGGGACGGCAAGCCCCTTTCTTTTATCATCAATGTGGGTGCGGGGGACCAGGTGCGCCTGGATATTGCCCAGGCGGCCGCGCAGCAGATCAGGGAAGTGGGAATTGACTGCCGGGTAGAGATTCCTACGCAGGTTGACTGGAGTAGTCAAATGGCTTATCTGATCGGCTGGGGCAGTCCTTTTGATGCGGACGATCATACTTATAAGGTGTTTGGGACGGACAAGGGGGCCAATTACAGCGGCTACTCCAACAGGAAGGTGGATGAATATCTGTTAAAGGCGAGACAGTCTGACGATGTGTCCGTCCGGGCCGAAAATTACCACCGGTTTCAGGAAGAACTGGCCAAGGACCCGGCCTATGCCTTTATCTGTTATATAGATGCCGCTTATGTGGCGGATGCCTCTATTCAGGGGATATCTGCCGATACCGTCATGGGGCATCATGGGGTGGGGATTTTCTGGAACATTGCCCAGTGGACCATAGATAAGTAGAAGGTGTTTTGGAGAAATCGATCATGGCGGGCGGAAAAGTAAGAAGCGGAGAATGAGGTTTACACATGTCAGAATTGTTGGAAGTGCAAGATCTGTCAGTCAGCTTTGATACACCGGAGGGAGAAATCCAGGCTGTCAGAGAGGTGAGTTTTAAGGTAAAAGCAGGGGAAGTGCTGGCCATCGTAGGAGAGACAGGCTGCGGCAAGAGTGTACTTTGCAAGAGTATCTTGAAGCTTCTGCCGGAGATTGCCAGGATGAAATCGGGCCGTATCCTGCTTGACGGGGTGGATATCACAGCGTATGGGGAACGGGATATGTGCAGGCTGCGGGGGAAGATGTTCTCCATGGTGTTTCAGAATCCCCTGACGACCTTAAATCCATCCCTGTCTGTGGGGGCACAGATTGGAGAGGCGGTGAAGGTACATCATCCAGGCATAAGCAGACAGGATGTGGAGAGAAGGGTGCTTTCTTTGCTAGAATTGGCAGGGATTGACCATCCAAAGGAGCGGATGAAGCAGTATCCGGGGCATCTGTCAGGGGGAATGCGGCAGCGCTGTGTACTGGCTATCGCGCTGGCGGCGGAACCGAAACTTCTCTTTGCGGATGAACCCACCACCGCGCTGGACGTGACCATCCAGGCACAGATCTTGGATTTGTTAAAAGAAATTCAAAAAAAGCGGCATACAGCCACAATCTTTATCACCCACGACCTGGGGGTAGCCGCTGGCGTTGCGGACAGGGTGGCGGTGATGTATGCCGGCAGGATCGTGGAAATCGGCAAAACAGCGGAGATTTTCCGTAACCCAAGACATCCGTATACCTGGGGACTTATGCGCGCCCTGCCGGTTTTTGCAAAGGATAAGGATAGTCTGTACTCGATTCCGGGTATGCCCCCGTCTTTGATCAATCCGCCAGAGGGAGATGCCTTTGCCTGCCGCAATGAATACGCATTGGAGATAGATTATGAAAAGCAGCCGCCTATGTTTCCGGTGACAGCTACCCATTTCGCGGCCACATGGCTTTTGGATGAGCGGGCCGAGGGCCTGGGAATCAAGGCGCCGGATTTCGTGCATCTGAAAAAACAGGGGAAAGAAACTTGCCGGACGGATGAAGAGAAGCGGAAAGAAACGCCGGAAATTCTTCTGGATGTACAGCATCTGACTCATATCTTTCCCTTGACAAAGAAGGAAACCCTGCGGGCGGTGGATGATGTTTCCTTTCAGATTCGAAAAGGAGAAATCTTTGGCCTGATTGGAGAGTCGGGCTCTGGAAAATCCACGGTGGCGCGATGTATCATGAATGTTTACCGGCCCACGGGCGGCAGAATCTTATACCAGGGAATCGACGTCTGCAATCCGAAGATGTTCCGGGCAAACAGGAAAATGCTGCAGTCCTGCAGACAGATGATTTTTCAGGATTCTGATGCCAGTCTCAACCAGTGTAAAAAGGTCTGTGATATTCTTGCAGAGCCTATGAAGTTACAGCATGTGAAACCGCCCAGAGGAAGCTATCGGGCCGAGGCGGCATTTTGGCTTAAGCGCGTGGGATTAGAGGCGGGATACCTGGACCAATATCCGGCTTCCCTTTCCGGGGGCCAGAGACAGCGGGTGGCCATTGCCAGAGCTTTGTCTATGGAGCCCGCGCTATTGGCAGCGGATGAGCCGGTGGCCTCGCTGGATGTGTCTATGCAGGCGCAGATTTTGAATCTGTTTAAGCATTTACAAAGGGAGCATGGTTTTTCTTTCCTGTTGATTGCCCATGACCTTTCCTTGGTCAGGTTTCTCTGTGACAGAGTGGGGGTTATGTACAAAGGAAGGCTTTTGGAGACGGCGCCTGTGGAGGAGATTTTTCAGCATCCGAAGCACCCTTATACGAAAAGGCTTGTGGCATCCATACAGATACCGGATTTCTTGGAGGATGGGCCGGAGAGGAGAGATTGATGAATAGCAGAAAGATTGTGACAGTTCTTTTTTTGAAGATGTTGTTGCTTCTTTGCAGTGTGTTTCTCTTGTCTCTCCTGGTATTTTATGTCTCCCGCCTTGCGCCGGGAGACCCCTTAATGTCCTATTATGGGGAGCGGGCAGAGAAGATGAGTCCCCAAGAGCAGGCTTATGCAAGGAGCAGACTGGGGCTTGACGAGCCGCTTTCTATTCAATATGCGCGCTGGCTGCAGAGGGCTTTCCGGGGAGAATTCGGCATTTCTTATAAATACAAAAGGGATGTGAGAGAGGTGATCGGCGGCAGGATTGCCAATACGCTGCTTTTAGGAGGCGTGGGCTTTGTGCTGGTCTTTGTGCTTGCACTGGCGCTGGGGGTGGTATGCGCGTGGCATGAAGATAAATTTTTAGACCGTTTGCTATGCAGGATTGGCACGGTCACAAGCTGTATTCCGGAATTTTGGCTGTCCGTAGTCTTGATTTTGATTTTTGCCGTGGGGCTTCGCTGGCTTCCAAGCTCCGGGGCCTACGCCATTGACAGCGGGCATAATCTCTTAGACCGGCTCAAACATTTGATTCTGCCGCTTACGGTGGTGGTCATCAGCCACCTGTGGTACTATGCGTATCTGATTCGCAATAAGCTTTTGGAGGAAGTCCGGGCGGAATATGTACTGCTTGCCAGAATGAAGGGATTGCACAGACGGCAGGTGCTGTTTAGACATTGTCTGCGCAATGTTCTGCCGGCTTATTTCAGCCTTATGGCCATATCTGTGCCCCATGTGCTGGGAGGCACCTATGTGGTGGAGACAGTCTTTTCCTATCCCGGGATTGGAACGCTGCTCTATGAGAGCGCCAGATATAAGGACTATAATCTTCTGATGCTTCTTAGCCTGCTCACGGGGGTTACGGTGATCTTGTGCAATACCCTTGCCCAGATAGTCAGTGAGCGGATAGATCCCAGAATACGCAGGGAGGATGGGGAAAGTTATGAGGAGGAAGAGCAGTGAACGAAGCATTTCGGGTAGTGGGGATACGGCAGAGTCTGCAGCTGCCGGCTGGAAGGGTACGGCGCAACTGGCGGGGGAAGCCGCTTTTGTCCGCCTTGTTGTTTGTACTCATCGTGACGGGATGTCTGGCTTGTGACTTGCTCATGACAAAGGACCCGTCTTATATGGACTTGCAGCATTACTGCGTGCCGCCGGATGGCACCTTTCTTTTCGGAACGGACACCATGGGACGGGATATCTTCTCCATGATCTGGTATGGCGGCAGGATTTCTTTGGGAATTGGTTTTGGGGCGGCGTTTATCCAGACCTCTATTGCAGTCATTTTGGGCGCTGTAAGCGGTTGTGCACCCAAAAGCGTGGATAGGCTCATCATGGGAGCAACAGATATTCTGCTCAGTATTCCTAATCTTTTGGCGGTAGTCCTGTTGCAGGCGGCGCTGGGAAAGGGGAGTGTCCCGGGGATTGCATTTGTGATTGGTATTACCGGCTGGATGAGTATGTGCAAGGTGGTTCGGACACAAGTGCGCCAAATCAGAAACAGTGAGTATGTGATTGCCTCCAAATGTATGGGCGGTGGGTTTTTCCATGTGCTGTGGCATCATTTGGCGCCCAACTTTGTATCTTCCGTTCTGTTCATGGCGGTCATGAGCGTCCGCAATGCAATCGTGGCGGAATCCACCCTAAGTTTCATGGGCATCGGCCTGCCGGTGGAAGTGATCTCCTGGGGGAGCATGTTGTCTTTGGCCAATCAGGCGCTTTCCGGACGTGCCTGGTGGATGATTCTGATACCGGGCCTTTTTCTGGTGGTGACGCTTGTGTGTCTTACCAACCTGGGAAATCATCTTCGCAGGCGTGTGAACAGGCGGCATAGCAATTTGTAGAATAATGATAAGAATGACGAGACTCGTACATTTTCTTTGGGGATTTTGCATAAAAAATTTTTTAAAACTGTAGATAAATTCACTGTACTATGATACAATACAAAAGTAATCGCGGATTTTTCATAATTTAGATGAATATCTTGTATGATATTGTGCGGGAATGGGGGACGCTTTATGCGGAAAGAAAAAACCGGTAAGGGTAACTTTTTTGACAAGCAAAAAGAAGGGGAATTTGTCAGCATTGAGAAGAAGATATCGAAACGTTTCGGACAGATTGTCATGCTCTGTTGTATCATATTGGGCGTGGTCACATCTGTTTTGAATTACATATCTTCCGTCAGTGCCGTGTCGGAGACAATCAATAATACTTCCGATGTGGCGGCCGGCTATGTATCGGCGGCTTTACAGCAGTTTGTAGCGGTTGCTTATGAAACGGGCAGTATTGCCAGGCTGGCGGACCCGGAGAAGCCGGCGGAGGAGAAGGCAGAGATTCTAAATCAGAGAATCAGGGACCATGATCTGGACGGGGGCTATATTCTGGACAGCAATGGAATCGACATGATCACAGGAGAAAATCTTTCTGACAGAATCTATTTCAAAGAATGTATGAAAGGGAATACCTACATATCCACACCGGCCTACAGCGAGGTCACGAAAGCAGTGTCTTATGTCGTGGCGGCGCCTTTGTGGGAGGGCGGCGTGCCCGGAACGACTCCGGTTGGCGTCATTGCCTATGTGCCTAACGGAGAGTTCCTAAACGATATCATGCGTTCCATCAAGGTGGGCGAAGGCGGCACAGCTTTTATGCTGGACAAGAATGGTATAACGATAGCAGATATTAATTCAGAACTTGTGGGCGTGGAAGACAGCCTGGCGCTTGGAAAGACCAATCCCAAACTGAAGAAATACAGTCAGATCTGTGCCAAGATGGTTGCCGGGGAAAACGGGGCGGGCACTTACAGTTACAATGGTAAGACCAAAGTAGTTGCCTATTCGCCAGTACCGGGGACGGATGGATGGAGCATCGGCGTTGCGGCGGTGAGAAATGAATTTTTGGGGAAATTGTATTTCGCGCTGCTGCTTACTGTTATCTTTGTGGTTGTGTTTACGTTGCTTGGTGTCAAGACCGGTGTCAAACTGGGCAAAGCGGTTGCAGAGCCTTTGATCAAAGTAGTAGACAGACTGAAACTTTTGGCGGCGGGGGATATCCATTCGGAAGTACCTGCTCCCACAGAAAATGATGAGACGGCAATCTTAATGAACTGTCTTGCGGAAACGATTCAGGATTTGAATACAATCATTCGGGGCATAGACAAAGATTTGGCGGAATTGGCTGCCGGTAACTTTATGATCGCTGTGGATGAAGACTATAAAGGCGACTTTGTGGAGATCAGTGAATCCTTCAGAGGCATTGTGGAAGCCCTCAGTACGGCGATGCGGGAGATAGACAACAATGCGGAGAGCGTCCGCAAGGGTGCTACGGATTTGGCGGGTGCCTCCCAGGTATTGGCGGAGGGTGCTACAGATCAGGCCAGCGCCATTGAAGAGCTGACGGCGACCATGACGGATATCTCGGAGAAAATCCAGATCAATGCCGAGAATGCCGAGAAGGTCAAAGTGATTGTGGCGGGAATGAACAATCAGATCATTGAGAGCAATGAGCAGATGAAGCGCAGTACGGACGCCATGGGAAGAATCAGGGAAGCTTCGAACAAGATTGCCGAGATTATCAGCAGCATTGAAGAGATTGCCTCCCAGACGAATCTCCTTGCCTTAAATGCATCCATCGAGGCGGCCAGGGCAGGCGAGGCCGGAAAGGGCTTTGCTGTGGTTGCCACACAGGTGGGCATCTTGTCTGAGCAGAGCAGCGAAGCGGCCAAGAATACGAAAAACCTGATTCAGAATGCGATCGCTGCGGTGGAGGATGGAACAAAGCTTGCAAATTCTACGGCCGAATCCTTATTGCTTGTGGTGGATAATGCCAAGGTGGTGAGCGATGCGGTGGCGGAGATTGCGGAAGCTTCCGATAACCAGGCGGAAGCTACGGAACAGATTACGGAGGGCATCAATCAGATTGCCGGCGTCGTGGAGTCCAATTCCGCAACCTCTCAGGAAAGTGCAGCTTCCTCACAAGAGCTGTCCAGTCAGGCGGATTTGCTGAAGGAACTGGTGGATAGATTCAAATTCCATAGATAATCATAGATTATATAAACGGCAGCGCATTAATATGTGCTGCCGTTTTCTTCGTCATAGGCTGTCTCTGGCGTCAATTCCTGCCAGATGGCGTAGAAGGTGATATCTTCGTAGATTGGTTTATACATGTCGTAAGGGACACCGTTTTCGCTCAACCATCCCATGAACAGGGAGTTGGAAGCGTAGCGGACGGGGACTGGTTCGTCGGTAGGCAGTTCGCCGTCCTTGATACAGTAGCGCCGCCATACCTCGCCGTCCACCACAAAGGACAGATTATGATAATCGGCACCTTCCAGCCAGACTTCATTCAGAAAATTCCTTCTCTGTTCTATAAAATATTTCAGGAATCTGACGCTATTGTCATATTCTTCATAGTATTGATAGCGGTTTTCGTTATCTTCCCATCTGACCCGGTCCATAGCGATGGAGGCACGGCTTTGGCTTACCATTTCATCCAGCCTATGGTCTAATAGGTCGTTGAGGTAGGGAAGCGCCTTTTCCCGATACAGGGTGACCATATGGCGGTAGAAATCTTCCTGCTCATAGAGGTCGGCAAATAACCCGGTGGCATACACATGGTCTTGCAGTCTGGTGATGCCTGCGGGATTGCTGGCAATCCTGTCCAGATTACAGTTTCCGAAAGCCACGTCGTAGTCCCATATGGGGCCGGCAAAGATTCTCCGGCTCACAGAATCGTCCGGTTTATAGAAGAAGCTGCTGGTAACGCCGCCGTCATAATTTTTGGAAATCTCTTCCACCAGGTATTTCTGTGCAAAGGAGTCTATGTCGATGTATTCTATATAATGTCTGCCGGTTATGGGGTTTATGCCATCCGCCGCCGCTGCGGCATCCTGAAATTCCTGCATGATGTCTGCGATGTAATTAACCTGATTCTCGGTGGCATATGCGGGGCTTTGCAGGGTATAGCTGTCACCCTGGCTGGTGACAAAACCGCTGATTTCTGTCTCGAATCGTGCATCTAATTCCCGTTCCCAGAGATAACCGCCGCTGATATCATCCGGCTCCACATCTGTTTCTACCCACTTTCTGGTGCCTTCTTCGTTCTGCTTTCGTTCCAGCTTTTCCAGTTCCCTGCTGTTGTAGGCGTCATTCACATAGGTATCCATGTTTTGGATGGCAACGCCCTCTTCGTCTACCCGTATCTTTTCGGTGAGATAGTAATTCCCGTAATACGTATGATTGATATATAAATCGATCATCTGTCCTTGGGGCACATAATCCATACCCAGTTCTTCGGCCAGCTCTTCGGCAATCTGATTGCGCAGCTTTGTCTGGTCGTAACCGTTGGCGAGCAGGTTAAAGGACTGGGCAGAGCCAAACCCGAAGAAGTCGGCCTCCTCGTTCAGTTTAATCTGGTAAGGTTTCTTGGAAAGCCCCCAGGTGGAATTTCCCCTGCCGCAGATGCTCTTTGCACTGCCGTTATAGAGGGTGCTGCCGTCTTCTCCGAATAGAGCGGCGGTGCCGGCCTCCTCGTTGGTTTTGTCCGCGTGGATATAGTCCATGTTCCCGGAACGGGTGGTGAGAGACATGACGGGCAGAGAAGAGGAGTATAGGAATATCACGGGTCCTTCCAGGAGCAGATTGTCCTCAGCGTCTGTCACGGAAAGATCATGGGTGCTTTGGTCCAAAATGCCGCACAAAATATCGGTTTCCGTAATCTCCACATGATTGATATAAACGCGGTGATTGCTGTTTGTTTTTAAGACCAATCCCTTGTCCTTTGCGAAGCCGGGCAGAAAGAAATAGCAGGTGCCGTCGCTGCTTCGCCAAAGGTTCACCTGAAAGCCGGAAACGTCTTCATCCAAAGACAAGGTAATCTCAGGAAGCGGTGTTCCGGGATCTTCTGCAGGCGCCTGCGTCTCTTCTTTCTTTTTTAGCAGGGTGGTTTGGGAGGAGTCTGTTTCCAGTACCTGGTTTAAAAGGATTTCTTCTTTATGATTGGCATGTATCTGGTCGTCAACTGCCGGATAGCATAGCACGGCAAGTAATAGCAGGCCCGCAGTGCCTGCCAGCGTAAGCAGGTTTCTTTTGTTCTTTTGCATGATTGTCCTCGCGGTTAGCATGTCATATAGTTGATACCAAAATTATTATATGTCTGCTTGGCGGGATTAGCAAGGCGTAAGGCGCGGATTATTTGAAAACCGGGGATGTCTATTTGCATCTGCGCACTGATTAGTTTACAATAAAATGGGGATACGTGGTCACACAATGACGAAAAAGGAGGGACGAATATGTATATGATTGACCATGGATTTAATCAGGAAAATATGCAGGAGATGAACAGGGCGCTGCTGATCAGGCTTTTGCGGGAAGAGGGCGTGTGTGCGCGGGCGAATCTTGCCAAGAAATCGAAACTGAAGCAGGCCACCGTCACCAACATCATCAACGATTTTATTTCCTGGGGGCTTGTGCGGGAAGTGGGATATCTGGTAGGCAAAAAGGGACGCCGGAGTGTGGGGATAGCGATCAACAATGACGATTATGGAGTCATAGGGATTCAGCTGGCCAGGAAACACTTTGGAGTAGGCATCTATGATCTGTCCGGCAATGAGATTACCCATAAATACATACAGACGGATTTAAAGGATTCGCCGCGGCAGGTTATGGACGGTGTGCTTGGGATGACCAACGAGATGCTTGCGGGATGCAGGGAAAGGAAAATCCTGGCCATCGGGATGGCTGTACCGGGACCTTATAGTGTGCAGAAGGGAAGAATCGAGCTTATGACAGGGTATGACGGCTGGTCCGACATTCCCATTCAAGAGGAGCTGGAAAAGAAATTCAGTATTCCGATTTTCTTAGAAAACGATGCAAATGCCGGTGCGCTGGCACAGTATTGGTACAATGCGGAGAAAAATCAGGATGAGGTATTGATCTATATTGCCGATGGACAGGGTGTGGGCGCCGGCATCATCCATCACGGAGAGCTGGTAAAAGGGGTGCTTGGCATGGCGGGCGAGATCGGCCACATGTCAATCGACTATCGGGGCCCCCGGTGTGCCTGCGGGAACTACGGATGTCTGGAAAGCTATTGCTCCTCCATCGCCTTTACAAAGGAAGTGAACAGGATTCTGGCACCAATGCAGGATTTTACCTTTCAGGAGGCGGCGCGGATGGCCAGGGAAGAGAATCCCATTGTCACGGAGATTTATTCCAAGTGCTGTGATTATCTGGCGGCCGGCATTGCCAACATCATTAACTGCTTTAATCCCACGGACATTGTGGTAGGCGATGAGATGTCCCATGTTGTTCCAAGCATTATGCTGGACAGGGTGAAACGAGAGGTGGAGAGCAGGGTGATTCCGGAGATTTATGCCAATCTTACCATATCTTTAAGCGCAATAGAAAATTCCATGATACATGGCGCGGCGGTGGTGGCAATCAGAGATATTTTTTATGAGCCAAGAAAATATTTTTCATGAGGACGATGGAAAGGACGAAAGAAGTTGCTTTTCATAGGTGATTTTTGACTAAAAAGTCATGTTAAAATTATGCAAAACGACAAAAAAGAAAGAAAACAGGAATGAAAAACTATTGCTGTTGACAAAAAATTTCACATGATGTACAATCAAATCAGTAAAAGTTAAATGGATTAATAAATAAATCCAAAAAAATCCAAAAATGATTTGTTTTTTTCGATTAACGTGTAATTTTTTTTCATGAAGAGGAGAAAACGACATATATAGGAGAGCTGGTTTGAGAAGTGACATTCTCATGTGAAATTTTTTTTGACTAAAGACAAACAAATCAAAAAAATGGAGGATGAATGTCATGGATGGACAAGTATTAAAGCGAATCAACACAATGAAGGAAGAAATGTTTGCCGCTGAGAGGAAGGTAGCTGATTATATTACAGCGAATCCCCAGGAAGTCGTCAGACTCAATGTCACGGACCTGGCGGAGAAGAGCGGTTCCAGCGATGCCACCGTGATCAGGATGTGCAAGCGGCTGGGGTATGGGGGATTCTATCAGATGAAACTCGCCCTGGCGGAGGAGCTGGGAAGATATCAAATGGTGGGTTATGTAGATGCCGCCCAGAATCCGCAAAGCGCCAAGGAAGTGATTCAGTGTCTGACCAGAGATCTTCTGCGGATTGCCGATCTTTTGGATGAGGAGAAGGTGCAAAGGTGTGCCGATTTGATCTGCCAGAGCCATAGAGTCTTTGTCTCGGCGGTGGGGAATACCATCCCGGTAGCCATGGATTTTGCTTTCAGACTCTGCAGGCTGGGTATCAATGCTACCTGTGAGACGATCGTGGAATACGGCATGGCCAGTATGGTGAAGGGCGATTCCGAGGATATGCTGCTTGCAGTCTCTCATTCAGGCAGTTCCAAACATGTTATCCAGACGGTTGAGCTTGCCAATCGAAGGAAGATGCCTACGGTGGCAGTGACCAGTTCCAGCAGCAGCGTCCTTGCGAGAAATGTCAATTTCTATCTGTTGACCACGGTAGAGAATCCACTGTTTGGGGAGTATGGCTCAACGTCTCATATTTATGAACAGGCCGTGTTGGATGCTGTGCTGTATATGGTTTCTAAAAAACAGAAGCAGGAAAGAGATACAGAAGGCATCGAAGCGATTCTTGCTGAATATAAAATATAAGTGGAGTAGTTTGCCCGGAAAGGAAGAGAAGGATGTCCTACACAGACCATTACGCGCAATATTTGGAGGAGGTTGTCACTGATATAGAGATCTGCCGGAATTCTGACAGACGGGTGGTGTTTGGTTATACCTCCGATGCGGATGTTCTTCTAACTTACAGTGAGCAGGAGTTTGACCGCATTTTGGAAACGTATCTGCGGGGGGAACCGTCTGCCGCACCGGATGAGGTGATTGACAGTATGGAATCTTTTGCCAGGATCATAGCCTATTACATGCTTAACGGTCTGGGCGGAGAAGCAGATATTTCTGACAAGGGCGTGGTGGACTACCTGCTTTCTCATTTCGAACATGTTTACAGTTTGGGTGGAACCGGTGCCCAGGGTGCGGCGGCGCTGGCGTCTACAGGAATGCCGCTGATCGGTTACATATCGGACAGAAGTGAGATTGTCTGCGGCCTGATGGATTATCCGGGGTTAGATACGATCAAGGACGGCAGGAGGGTGCCGTTGAAAGAAATACAGCAGGGCGGTCCGGTGTACCATGTTGTGTTCTCCTACACAAAGGGGGACAGGTTCCACATAAACGGCCAGGCATACGAGGTGCCGGTGGCAAATCGTATGATCTTGGATTACGATACGATTCATAAAGATATTCTGGTGGACGACGGTTTTAAGACTTATATGGAGATCAATGCAAAACAGGTGATTTCTTATAACTTGAGTGGTTTTAACGCCATCATTGACACAGAACTGACCAGGGAGCGCATGAAAGAACTGGGAGACCATTATGAAGAAGTAAAACGTAACAATCCGGACTGCATTTTCTATTTTGAGAGCGCACATTACTTAAGCCTTGATGTCAAGACGCTGGTGTATCAGGAAATCTCAAAATATGTGGACATCATGGGCATGAACGAGGAAGAATTGGTGGCACATACGAAGGAGAGGAATGTCTCCATAGATAAGAATGATTTGGAAGATGTTATCCGGGGGATGGATATTATCATTGATAAATATAAAGTGAAAGGCATTATCATGCACACCAAGGATTATGCCATGTACTACGGGGATGAACTAAAAGGGGTGAATCTGGAAAAGGCGCTTACCCTGGGGAACCTTCTTTCGGGAACCAGAGCAAGGGTGGGACATTACGGAAACCTTGACGAATGCAGGGAAAGTCTTAAGCTTGCGCTCAGTCCTGCGGGACTGCGGTTTGCGGAAAAGTTACAGGAGATGAAACTGGAAAAGAAGGCTTTCTTAGTACCCTCCAGATACATGGAGAAACCCGTGTGTACCATCGGGTTAGGAGATACGTTTGTAGCAGGCGTGCAATTTGCATTTGTACGCAGATAAGAAACCAATTGTGATACTAGGAAAATGGGGCAGGGGATAATACATAGATGAGTTGTTTTATGGGGATAGATTTAGGCACATCCAGCCTAAAGACAATTATTATTGAAGAAAACGGTGTGATCAGGGCCGTGGCATCTAAGGGATATCAGTTCAGCTCTCCCTTCAATAACTATGCGGAGCACGACCCGGAAGAATGGTGGGGGGCCTGTGTTTACACCATCAAAAGAGCCATGCTTGAGGGCAGTGTAACCAAAGAAGAGATTCGCGCGGTCGGTTTCTCAGGACAGATGCACGGATTGGTTGCGTTGGATGACGCCTATAGACCGGTGCGGCCGGCCATCCTGCACTGTGATGCCAGAAGCGGGCGCCAGATTCAGGAGATCAAAGACAAAATCGGGGAAGAGAAGATTAGGGAGCTGATCATGAATCCCATCTATACGGGCTTTCTCTTACCGTCCCTTCTGTGGGTGAAGGAGGAGGAGCCGCAGCATTACGATCAGATCAGACATGTGTGTCTGCCAAAGGATTACCTGAAATATAAGCTGTCGGGAGAGGTCAGTTCCGATTATTCGGATGCCTCGGCAACCCTGGCCTTTGATATCAAAAAGGGCGGTTGGTCCGGTGAAGTCCTGCAGGCTTTGGATATTCCTATGGGGTGGTTTCCAAGGTGCTATGGAACCAGTGAAGCGGCGGGCGCCGTTTCTAAGTGGGCGGCGGAACAGACAGGGCTTAAGGAAGGAACCATCATCGTGGCAGGGGGCGGCGACCAGGTGATGCAGGGGATTGGAAACGGCATTACCAGAGTGGGGCAGGCATCGGCCAACATAGGCACCAGCGGTCAGGTATCGTTTCAGAGCGATGTGCCTATTTTGAATCAAAAGCTAAGTACAAATACCTTTATGGGATACAAGAAGGACAGATGGTTTACCATGGGAGCCATTATGAACGCAGGACTCTGCTATAAATGGTTCAACAGCCTTTTCCCAAAGACGGATTATGCGGAGATGAACCAGAAAATTGCCAGGGTGAGACCGGGCAGCGGCGGTGTCGTTTTCCTGCCCTATCTCAACGGAGAGCGCACACCTCACTTGGATCCGGATTTGAGCGGTGTGTTTTTCGGGGTGAATTTGAGAACGGGCCGAGACCAGCTGGCGAGGGCGGTTATGGAAGGCGTAAGTTTTGCGATGAATCAGTGCATTGAGGTCTGTGGGGAGTTGGGCCTTCATGCGGATACTATCGTGGCTTCCGGCGGGGGGTCCCACAGTATGCCGTGGCTGCAGATTCAGGCGGACATTTATAATGTGCCCTTAAAGGTTGCGGATACGGATGAGCAGGCAGGCTTAGGCGCGGCCATTGCGGCGAGTGTGGGCGCGGGAGCCTATAAGAATATCGATGAAGGCTGCGAGGCAGTCGTGAAATATAAAGACTTCGAGGTGATACCCAATGGGGAGAATCATCGAGTCTACATGGAGTATTACCAGCTCTTTAAGGACATTTTCAAGGACTGCGGTAATGCCCTTCATCGGGTAACTTTATTGGGCAGGAAGAATTAAAAGAGAAGGAGTGAGAAGGTATTGGATAACAGTGCATATATTCTGAACTGCGAAGGTATCTCCAAGGCATTTGGCGGTACACAGGCTTTAAAAGATGTGCAGTTACATGTAAAAGCCGGAGAAGTGCATGCGCTTCTTGGAGAGAATGGTGCCGGAAAATCCACACTGATGAAATGCGTGATCGGTCTGATTAAGCAGGACGAAGGGAAGATGGATTTTGAGGGAAAGCCTTATCAGGTGAGCGGTCCGGTGGATGCTTTGAACAGGGGTATTTCTATGATTCATCAGGAATTAAACCCGGAGCCTTATCTGACCGTGGCGGAGAGCATCTTTCTGAAAAGAGAGAACACCAAAGGATTTTTGCTGGATAAGAAAGCACAGAACAAGCGCTGCGAAGAAGTGCTGGCGAGATTTGATGTGCCCTACAGCGCTACGACCAAGATGAAGGAACTGACCCTGGCACAGGTACAGATGGTGGAGATTATCAAGGCGGTGTCCTGTGATTCCAGATTGATCATCATGGATGAGCCTACGTCGTCGCTGGATTCCACCGAGACAGATCATCTGTTTGAAGTCATCCGGGAATTGAAATCAAAAGGGGTTGCGATTATATATATTTCCCACCGTATGGATGAAATATTTGAAATCTGTGACAGGGTATCCGTATTCAGGAACGGTACTTATATTGATACAAGAAGCATGGAGGGAGTCACCAGGGATGAGCTGATTTCCATGATGGTTGGCCGTGATGTTAAGAACGTATTCCCGAAAGTGGACTGTGAGATTGGGGATACGGTATTCAAAGTGGAAAATATTTCGGGAAACGGCTTCCATAATATCAGCTTTGAAGTCCATAAGGGTGAGATTCTTGGGCTGTCCGGTTTGGTAGGCTCTGGACGAAGCGAAACCATGCGGGCGATCTTTGGGTTGGATCCCATTGAGTCTGGCAAGATGTATCTGGACGGCAAGGAGATTACCAATAAGAATCCCAGATCGGCGATCAAAAAGGGAATCTGTATGGTGAATGAGGATAGAAAGAATTTCGGGCTGTGTCTGCTTCGGTCTATCCGGGAGAACATCTCGTTACCGAATCTGCCGGAGAAGCAAAAGGGGCTTCTTTTGAATCAGAAACGTGAGAAGAAGGAATGTACCGAGGTGGCGCAGAAACTGACTGTAAAAGCCTCCAGTATAGAGCATAACGGATTCTCTCTAAGCGGCGGTAATCAGCAGAAGGTTGTTTTGGCCAAATGGCTGATGGCGAATCCTAAAGTATTGATTCTGGATGAACCTACCAGGGGTGTGGATGTAGGTGCAAAATCGGATATTCATGCGTTGATGTGTGAGTTCGCCGCCAGAGGCATGGCTGTCATCATGATCTCGTCGGAACTGCCAGAAGTCATGGGGATGAGCGATCGAATCTTAGTCTATCATGAAGGGACAGTCAGAGGCGAAGTGAGCAGACAGGAAATGCTGTCTAACAAGATTACGCAAAAAGAAATTCTTGCGATGGCATTTGGCCAGAAAAATTAGGAGGTTGGGTATGTCAGAAAAAAATGCAGCTTTAGATAAGAAAAAATTTTATCAGACGGAGTCCTTCCGTATGTTTATGGGTAAATATGGTATCGGTGTTATTTTGGTATTTATGATTATTATCATAGCGATCTTAAAACCTAGATTCATTTATCCTAGTAATATTTTGAACGTGTTGACACAGATTTCGGTGAACTGCCTGATTGCATACGGCATGTGTCTATGCATCACTACCGGCGGTATCGACCTGTCGGTGGGCCCGCAGCTTGCGCTTGTTTCCGTACTTCTTGGACAGTTTGTGGTGGTACGCAACATGAATATCGGACTCGCGATCGTTTTATCCGTGTTGGCGGCAACGTTTTTTGGCTTCTTAAACGGTGTGTTGATTGCGAAGTTTAATATGGCGGCTTTCGTGGTAACTTTGGCTACCCAGCTGGTCATCAGATCGATTGCCCAGATTATCTCCGACGGTAAAGGTATGTCCATGGCATCGCAGGAGTTCAAGAACATTTATTCCGGCACTTTCCTGGGGGTTCCTTATCCGATCTGGTACATGATCATCATCTCGATCATTATGTACATTGTCATGCACTGGACAAAGTTCGGCAGATATGTGTTTGCGGTAGGCGGTAATGTGAATGCGGCTGTGGCATCCGGTGTCAATGTATTTTGGACCAAGACACTCTGCTATACCATCTCCGGTCTGTTGGCAGGTCTTGCGGGTGTTATCTTCACCAGTAAGACAGGTTCCGCACAGTCCAATATCGGTCTGGCTTACGAGACAGACGCAGTGGCAGCCTGCGTGCTTGGCGGTACATCTTTTGCAGGCGGTATCGCAACCGCGCCCGGTGTGCTCCTTGGTGCGGTCATCATCGGATGTATCTACAACGGCATGAACTTCTTAAACATTGGTTCTTATTATCAGTATATGACCAAGGGTATTATCATTATCTTTGCGGTACTGCTTGATATGGTAATCAATAAGAAGAACAGGTAACTCATGGAATAACATGGAGCAATCCAGTTATTTAATAAAAAAAAATGGAGGAAAAAGCATGAAAAAGAAAGTGATTGCAACAATGGCGGCAGCAGCTATGACTTTGGGTCTTGTTGCTTGTGGCAGCGAACCTGCAGCGCAGGCACCTGCGGCAGAGGCACCCGCAGCGGAAGCGCCGGCAGCAGAAGAACCGGCAAAGGAAGAGGCACCGGCACCTGAGGCAGAAGCGGAAGCGCCCGCAGCTGATACTGCGGCAGCAGGCGGCGACCTGAACGGCGATGGCAAGATTATCGTTGGATATATTTCCAAGAACACGGTGGACGTATTCCATGCAACCTTAAACGGCGCGGCACAGGAGAGACTGGATGCGCTGGTAGCAGACGGCACGATTGATGAGTGGACGGGTATTCTGGACGGTAACACAGATGCGGCGAAACAGTGTGACCTTGCGCAGGACTGTATCAACTATCCTTGTGACTATGTGATTATTCTTCCCGCTGAAGCAACAGCATCCGACCCTGCAGTTACAGCTATGGCGGAAGCAGGTATTGGTGTTGTGGTGGTAAACTCTGCAACAGACAGTACCGAGACGGCAGCACTTACATTCTCTGGTTCTGACGATGTATATGCCGGTGAATTGATGGGTAACTATGTTATGGAACAGGCTCCGGACGGCGGCGTATTCGTACACTGCCAGGGTATCATCGGTAACTCCGCACAGATTCAGCGTGGCGAAGGTATTGCGAATACCATCGAGAAAGATTCCAAGTGGACCAAGGCAGCGGACGTTCCCTGTGACTGGGATGCTTCTAAGGCTGTAAACACGGTAGATGACTATCTTGCACAGTACGGCGACGATTTGAAAGCTGTTATCTGCGACAACGATGATATGTCTTCCGCAGCACAGGCAGAGTGTAATGCAAAGGGCCGTGAGGACATCGTATGTATCGGTGTTGACGGTAACCAGGGACCTCTTCAGATGGTCAAAGACGGCACATTGGGCGCTACCGTATTACAGGATGGCGCAGGCCAGGTTAATGCAGGTATCGATGCGATTGTAGCAGCGATCAAAGGCGAGACCGTGGAGAAGAACTATGTCGTACCGTTCGTAGTAGTTACTTCCGAGAATGTTGACGAGTATCTCAATTAAGAAATGAAAATGCAGTGATAACATAAAAAACTCTCTCCCGGCAGAGCATGTCAGGAGGGAGTTTTTAACTTTTATCATAGGACTTTTTAAGCGTTTTTCCATGCGGACTGGTCGTCGAAGAAATCCACATGGATGGTGTTTACGATGGTTTCGCCGGCTTCTATGTAGGTCATATGCCCTTGCTTTTCCAGATCGGCGCGGCCCTCCAGATAATTGTTGGTAGGCTCTAAGCCCAGGACGTAATCTTTTTCGCCCATCATTTTCCACTGACACATCACGGGCAGTACGGCGGGGTCAAAGTGGATTGCCAAGCCCTTAGAGACGGCGGGATTGTAAATCTTGGCGGTGGCCTGCGCCTGGTCGAAGGTGTGATAGAAGCACTGTTCGGCGTAGTTGGCGACGGGGGCGATTATCTGATTCCAGTTATCCAATCCGGCGGCGGCTTCTTCGTTTCGGGGCACTATCTGGGAAGAAGAAATGTCCACCAATGCTGTCTCGCTCAACAGCGGATATCCCATATTCATATGATAGAGCAGTAAGAAGGGTTCTTTGGCGCTTCCCTCATTGGTGAAGGTATCCTCGATGGTGAGCCGGTTGGAGCCGTAGGCACATTTGTAGGTGCGGTTTAAGGTAATCTTTTGGTGAAAGATGCAGGCGTCCGTGATTCTGGCAGACAGCGAGATTTCCCCCTCGGGTGAGGTGTGATAGGAAACCTGTTCCGCCGGTATATGGGAAATGGTGCCGTGCAGACCGTAAGCGGTATCTCCGTGTACGGAGGGGGTTCCGATAGACTGCAGACCGCAGGTGGTGAGAAAACCGCAGGAGAAGGTTTTCAGGAAATTGAGCCCTTCTTTGTCGTAGAAGGCCGGTGCCCCATATCCGCAGACGGAGAAATAAGACATGTTCACACCCTGATAGGACAGGCGGGAGATGTCCGCACATCTGTCTGCGCATACGGTAAAGGAAAGACCGCTGCCGTTATTGACTTCAAACAGGCGCATATTATCGCCCTTACCGCCCACAAGACGGTGTTCCTCTACGCGGTAGAGCTGGCTTTCGTGTCCAAAATAGTTTCGATTGAGCATAATATCCCTTCTTTCTTTTATTCAAATTAAAATAGTTAAATAAGTTATTAAAATTATAGCAAAATATGATGCAATGTGCAAATACTACAAAAAAAAATTTCATGAACAGCCCTAAAACAATCAAAATTCTATTAAATATGGGAAAATGCTTGACAATCATGAAATATTTTTTTATGATAAAGACAGAAAGATGTGATACTGTAAGAACATATAATCATGAAGGAGGAGATAAAACCATGTTAATGAACATGAAGGAATTGTTAGCGGTGGCTAATAAGGAGAACTTTGCAATACCGGCTTTTAATATCGGTACAGGGCAGATACTCAAAGGCATTATTGAGGAGTGTGAGGCACAAAAATCCCCGGTGATTCTGGCGATTCATCCCCTTGAACTGGAGTTCCAGGGAGACGCTTTTATCCAGCAGGTGATCAAGGCGGCGAATGATACGAAGATTCCCTGTGTCATCCATCTGGACCATGCAGGTGTGAAAGATATCGAGAGAGCTATTCGTGACGGCTTTACCTCAGTTATGATCGATGCTTCCCATGAGTCCTTTGAGGATAATGTGGCGGTGACGAAGAGAATCGTGGAACTGGCACATCCGCTCGGCGTATCGGTAGAGGCGGAGCTGGGCACCATCGGCAGCACGGACAACGATACGGAAGTAGCCGGCGGCGCTATGGATATCATCTACACCAAACCTGAGGAGGCGGTGAAGTTTGTGGAAGAGACAGACTGCGACTGCCTTGCGATTGCGATTGGTACGGCACATGGTTTATATCCGAAGGGATTCAAGCCGGAGCTTAAGTTAGACTTGCTCAAAGAGATCAAGAAGGTGGTTTCTGTTCCCCTTGTACTCCACGGCGGTTCCGGTAACCCTGACAAGGAGATCGGCGAGGCGGCTAAACTTGGTATCAATAAGATCAATATCTCCTCTGACATCAAGGATGCTCTGTATCAGAAGCTGCGCGTAGTGCTTTCTAACGATCCTAAGGTGAGAGAGCCTTTCGAGTTATATCCGGAAGCCATTGAAGCGATGAAGGAAGTGGCGCGCCATAAGATTAAGCTGTTTGGTTCAGATGATAAGATAAAATATTATACCTTGTAATTACATACGTTGTAATTACCGAATGACCATTGTGGTATCAACATAGAGTTGTCGCATCAAATGGTGTGGCAACTTTCCTTTGGTCTTTCCGTGAAAAAAATTTTAATGTAATGAAAAAGATTGTATGGTTTTACAAAAAAGTTAACTGATTTTATATGAAGTTGACGGACAATATGAAAAAAAATTACAGAATAAAAGGTATGGGGGTATATGATATGAAACGATCAGTAATCAATACAAATATTGAGTGGGCAATGGAGCTTTGTAAGAAAATGAACTTTCATCTGCCGGATTTCTTCTATTGGACACCGGAAGAGTGGGAGGCTAAGAAAGATAAGACACAGCGTATGCGCGATGTGGGTCTTGGCTGGGACGTAACGGACTATGCCAGCGGAGATTTTGATAAGATTGGCGCAGTACTGGGTACACTCCGGAATGGTTATATGGGGGATATGGAGAGACCTTACTGTGAGAAAATCATCGCTATGAAAGACGGACAGATTCTGCCCCGCCACTTCCATTATGAGAAGACAGAGGACATTATCAATCGCTGCGGCGGCACGCTGTGCGTGGAGGTATGGCAGTCTAAACCCGAAGCAGAAGGTTACGCGGTGGATATGGAATCTGATGTGACAGTATACTGCGACGGCATGGAAGTGACAGTACCTGCAGGCGGCGTTGTCAAAGTGACACCGGGCAACAGCATTACCCTGACCCCTTATGTGTATCATCGTTTCTATGCAGAGGGCGGCGAGCTGATTGTAGGCGAGGTTTCCAAGGTGAACGATGATGCTGCGGATAATCATTTTTCAGAAGAAATCCATCTGACCATCGAGGAAGACGAGCCGGTTCGTCATCTTCTCTGCGGCGGCTATGTGATGGAATAACCAATATAGGAACAACTATGTACACCTCCGGATGGCGCAATTGCATTTGGGGGTGTCATTTTCAAGAAATATAGGAGGTTTTGCGGTGAAGAAGATTTTGAATGCTGATGTGTCCAATGTGGTGGACGAGATGCTTCTTGGCTATCTGACGGCGTACAGGAATTATTATAAAAAGGTGGAAGGCTATAATGCCTTTACATATCGGGGGAAGAGAGAGGATAAGGTGGCGCTGGTCATCGGCGGCGGCTCTGGGCATGAGCCTATGTTTTCAGGGTTCTGCGGGGCGGGATTGGCTGACGGCGTGGCCTGCGGAAATGTGTGCGCATCTCCCAATCCGCAGCTGATCAAAGAGGTGGGAAAGGCGGTGGACCAGGGCAGAGGGGTGCTGTTCGTCTACGGATGCTACGCGGGAGACAATTTGAATTTTGACATGGCGGAAGAGCTTCTGCAGGCGGAGGGCATCAAGACGGCCCATGTGCGGATTTGGGATGATCTGGCTTCCGCGCCGAAAGAGCGGATTTCGGACAGAAGAGGCATTGCCGGCGATGTGTTCGTAATCAAGGTGGCGGGAGCCGCCTGCGATGCAGGATTTGACTTAGATGAGGTGGTGCGGATTACGGAAAAAGCAAGAGATCATGTGAGCAGTATCGGCATAGCGACACTGCCCTGTACGCTGCCGGGCAATGAGAAGCCCACCTTTGAGCTGCCAGACGATGAGATGGAATACGGCATGGGTATTCATGGAGAGCCGGGCATCGAGAGAACCAAGATGGCGCCTGCGGAAGTGATTGTGGACAGAATGTACGCGGAGCTTAAGAAGGAGATGGATTTACAGGCGGGAGAGGAGGTAGCGGTGCTGGTAAACGGCCTGGGGGCAACGCCTTTATTAGAACTGAATCTGGTCTACTACGACCTGTATAAGCTGTTGTGCAAAGATGAGGTGAAGGTCTATGACGCCGATATCAAGGCCTACTGTACCTCCCAGGAGATGGGCGGTTTCTCGATTACTTTCATGAGAATGGATGAGGAACTGAAGAAATATTATGATGCCCCCTGTTACTCTCCCTTTTATGCCAAAGGAAGTATCGAAGGCGCTGTGACAAAGGCGGATGATGGGGAAGAGGAACTGCTTCTGGAAGACGAGGTATTGTCAGAGACCCAGATTGTCAGGAGCAGAGAGGGCGTACTGGATGTCTTAAGCGCTGAGGATGCCAGAAACATGCTGCTCTACATAGCGGATAAGGTGATGAAAAAGAAAGCTTATCTGACGGAGATTGACAGCGCCATAGGAGACGGCGATCATGGCATCGGTATGTATGGCGGTATGAAAAAAGCGAAGAAAAAGCTGCTGACTATGGCGGGAGAAGAGAACGTGTATAAACTCTTCGAGGAGGCCGGCACCCAGATGCTCAATTCCATGGGCGGCGCATCCGGGGTCATCTTCGGAAGCCTGTATCTGGCAGGCGCTGAGGGGATGTCACCGCAAGGACAGATAAACGGTGACGACCTGGCCAAGATGGAGAGAAAGAGCCTTGCGGCAATCCAGGAGAGAGGGAAAGCCAAGGTGGGAGATAAGACCATGGTAGATGCGCTTGCACCGGCAGTTGCCGCCATGGAAGAAAATGCGGGCAAGAGTCTCATAGAGATACTAAAGGCTGCGGAGCAAGCAGCGGCACAGGGCGTGGAGGATACGAAAAAATATACGGCCAAATTTGGGCGCGCCAAGTCTTTGCTGGAAAGAGCCATAGGCCATCAGGATGCCGGCGCCACATCGGTGTGGCTGATCTTACAGGGGATGAGAGAGTTCGTGGAAGACAAGATGGCACTGTGATGCGTAAAAAGGAGACAGCTGTATGAAAAAACTATATTTTGGCAGCAATTTGAAGATGTACAAGAACATAGAGGATACGGTGAAGTATCTGCAGGAACTGACCGGACTGACGGCGGATTTAAGCAGGGAGGAGATAGAATTGTTCATCATTCCTTCCTACACGACCTTAGACCGGGCGGCTGCATCTGTGGACAGAAGCCTTGTGAAACTGGGAGCGCAGAACATGTGCTGGGAAGAACAGGGGCAGTTTACGGGGGAGATTTCCCCGCTGATGTTTAAGGAGATGGGATTAGATCTGGTGATGATCGGACACTCCGAGAGAAGACATGTATTTCGGGAGACGGACGAGGAGGAGAACCGGAAAGTAAAGTGCGGTTTGGAACACGGTTTTACCACATTGTTGTGCATCGGAGAGACGGCGGAAGAGAAAAAGTATGACCTGGGGCCGGAGGTACTGCGGACCCAGTTAAAGATAGGCTTTGATCAAGTGGACTCTTCTTATATCGGAAAGATTTGGGTCGCTTATGAGCCTGTGTGGTCCATCGGGGTAGGCGGTACGCCCGCTTCTGCAGCGTATGCCCAGCGAATGCATGATGAAATCAAAAAGTGCCTGCGGGAGTTGTTTGGAGAGGCGGCGGACGAGATTCCGGTACTCTACGGCGGCAGTGTCAATCCGGGGAATGCAGAGGAATTGATTGTACAGCCGGCCATTGACGGCCTCTTTGTGGGACGCAGTGCGTGGCAGGCGGATAAGTTCAACGAGCTCATCCGTATGGCCAAGAAAAAGGCGGAAGCGGAATAAATCAGGACATGGAAAAACAAAGACGAGTATGATAAGATGGAGGAAATGGATATGAAAATTGCAGTAGGGTGCGATCCCAATGCGCAGGAAGCGAAAGAGGAACTGATTAAATTCATGGAAGCAAAGGCGTATGGTGAGGTTACGGATTTTGGCAGTGAGGATCCCATTTATGCGAATACGGCAATCAAGGTGGCGGAGGAAGTGGCATCCGGTGAATATGACAGGGGTATTTTAATCTGCGGTACAGGGCTTGGGGTATCCATCGCAGCCAACAAAGTAAAAGGGGCCTATGCGGCGTTATTGACGGATGTGTATTCCGCTAAGCGCGCAAGATTGAGCAATGATGCCAATATCGCCTGTTTTGGGGCTTTTACCACAGGGAATAAGCTGCGGGAAGAGCTGGTAGACGCTTTCCTTACCAATGAGTTTGTGCCGGGATGTTCTTCCCAACCGAAGGTGGATGCCTTTGTGGAATATGAGAGTGAACATATGAAAGAGAGTGTGAACGTGTAGCCTGGGATTTCCAGCGCATATCATCAGGGAGGCTGTATGGCTAAGAAAGAGAGAAAACCGGATACATTAAAACAGAAGAAAGCACGGCATTATGTGAAGATTATATTGGGGGTTTACCTGATTTATACCGCTTATAATATTGTGAAGGATATGCGGGCGGGCATAGAGGCGGATAATCCGGCGCTGTTCTTTGGGGCAGCGGCTCTCTTCCTGGTGGTGGGCGCGGTTCTTACGATCACTTCCTTTCGGGCGGCGATGAAGATCAGCGCAGAAGAATTGAAGGAAAAAGAGGATGCGCAGCCGGAAGAGCAGGGTGTTAAGGAGAAAGAATGAACCGGGTACTTATGATGATTATGGCGGCAGGAGCCATTGTGGGCGGTGTTGACAGAATACGGGGAAACCGATGGGGATACGGGGCAAAGTTTGAAGAAGGCTTTCAACTGCTGGGCAGTACGGCTCTTTCCATGGCGGGTATGATTTGTCTGGCGCCCGTGCTGGCCGATCTGCTGGGAAGGGCAGTGATTCCCTTTTACCGCATGATCGGGGTGGACCCGGGTATGTTCGGCAGTCTGCTGGCCATTGATATGGGCGGGTATCAGCTGGCCAAAGAACTGGCGGCGGATGCGCGGATTGGAAGCTATGCGGGGATTGTGGCGGCTTCCATCTTTGGCTGTACGGTGGTTTTTACCATTCCGGTGGGGATGGGTATGCTGCGGGAGGAAGACAGATGTATAATTTCTTTTGAGAACATAAAAAATCAACGGACAGTAAATGATACAATTTCTATCCGCCGATTTTATGGGAATAACCATCTATGATATTATAAAAATTACTCTTGGTCATCTGTTGATTTATTCATTTTTTTGTTTGCTGAAAATTGCTTTGTCATTTCTGAAAAAGCACCATTAGCTTGTAAAGGTTTAATGGCTGAAAGAGCTGATTGATATAAGGAAGCTTGCTTTGCCAATTCTGAAAAAGCACCATTAGCTTGTAAAGGTTTAATAGCTGAAAAAGCTGATTGGTATAAAGAAGCTTGCTTTGCCAATTCTGAAAAAGCACTATTAGCTTGTAAAGGCATTATTGCTGCCGATAGGGCTTTTTGAGTTGCAGCAGTTTGTTTTGATAATTCTGCAAACGCTACATTTGTTTGTATTGGTTTAATAGATTGAGTTAACCCCTCATATACTGTTGCATATTGCTGTAATGTTTGTCTTAAGCTATTCATATCTACGGTATTATTGAATTGCTCTACATTTTCCTGGATTTTAGTGACATTTTTGCTGGCGGCAATAATATCTTTGCAAGTATTTTGGTTCTCCATATGTTTTACGATACTCCACACTTCTGGTTCGATATGCAAAATATCGCTTTTTTCAACATCCAATGTTTTTATTTCACTGATTTTTGAATATTCTTCCATTGATACTTTTATATGCCCGATTAGTGCCAAAGCAATTTTTCCCACAGCATAGGGGGAGTCATCTGCTCCTTGATGTATTAAATCTGCAAGGACACTAATATCCAAATTTACATAATATATAATATTTTTATTTTCTTTATCAACAGAAACATCCGCTATGCTCCAATATATATTTTCATCACCAGTTTCCAGTTCTTCATCCAATTCTTCATTGACATTTATAGTTATCAAATATTCGCCAATGCTTTGGTATATTTTATCTTCATAATCGTCTAATATGCTTTTAATATCATCTAGTGCAGATAATTGTAAAGCACTTTTAGACTTTCCCAATTTTAATTCCTCTGACAAATACGAGAAAAATTTGTCTAAAGTCAAAAAGTGAATACTTAAAGATGGATTGGTTTCTTTAAATTCTTCATTTAGTTCTTGCCTTAAATCAATCGGTGTATCTTTGATTTTCTCCCACCAGTCCTCTTTGGTATCATTGCATACAAATATGATGTTGGTGTTTTTCTCTTTTGCTATTGCAATTATATCTTTCCATACAAATAAATCTCCATATTTTGCTTCTCCAACTTTTGCGGAATCACGAAATCCAGGTGGGATTAAATTATCATATCGTATTTGCCCTTCTTGTAATGTTAGTAGCTTTTTTGAAAATGGTATTTTTTCACCGATATTACCTTGATTATGTAATAAGTCAATAAATTCTTTTACCTTATCATTTTCTAAAAAATCAATATTTAGCTGTATTTCCTCGTGATGGCTTTTTTCAAAATTTGTAATTATGTTTTGGATATCTTTGATTTTTTCATTTAAATCATGTTGTAGTTTGGAAATATCTGTATAGTTATGCTTTCTGTATTCCCCAATTTTTTTCGCAATATCGTTTTGAAGTTTTTTTAGGGAATCAGAAAGTTCTTCGGTTACTTTTTTATATTTCTTTTTTTCATCACCACATATTTTATGATAGTTTTTTAAATATTCATCATAAACTTGTCTTGGTATATAGATGTTGCTTAGGATTCTTTTCAGCGCACTTATTACATCCAAGCTAATATTAGCTGGCTGACGATATAATTCCAACAATACATTTGTATCTAAAACTATTATATGTTCACTTGAACGTATTTCTTGAAATTTTTCTATGTTAATCATTTATTCATTCACCCATTTGTTTTTTTTATGATAGATAATATCTATGTTTTTCTATTCTACCATAAAAATCCAGTTTGTGCTTATGAAATTTTAAATTAATATGGCTACTTGTCATTAGCCAAAGGAAAAGGTTTCGTGTCGGGTGCTTATATATTTTCAAAAAATCAGAACGCCATGTCTAAAATCACGCTCCCTTAGCGGCTACTGGGTGAGAGGTCAAATCCTCCCGCCCTTTTTTATTTTCACAAAACGATTCTATAGTTACCGCTCCTTGACAACTTCACAGCAGCCACCAGAGGGATACCCGCCGCAGGGGACAGCAGAGCCACGGTATGAGCCTGCCCCTGCCCAATCCGTGTATGGAACAGACGGAGGAAACGCCGCTTTAGGAAAACGTGGAACGGTATGGGCTGGCTGTATTACATACCCTTGCTTACTGGCAGGGGTAAATAAATCCAAGGAGGACAACGCCTATGTGCAACAAACAAAATCCAACACGGAGGGAGGGATACCATGCAGCAGTTACAGACGGTGGATGCTGACACGCTCCTTTATGAGCCGCTTGAGAAGCCGTCCTTTGTGGTAGACGGTCTTATCCCCACGGGCTTGTCGTTGTTTTGCGGCTCACAGAAAATCGGCAAGAGCTGGCTCATGCTGAAACTATGCCTGTGCGTGTCGCAGGGAATCCCTTTATGGGATATGCGGACATTGGAGGGCGATGTGCTTTACCTGTGTCTGGAAGACACGTTCTGCCGCATCCAAGACAGGCTGTTCCGTCTGACGGACGAAGCGAACGGGCGGCTCCACTTTGCCGTGGCAAGCTGCAAGTTATCAGACGGTCTTATCGTGCAGCTTGAAGATTACCTCAAAGCATATCCCGACAGCAGGCTGGTTGTCATTGACACGCTGCAAAAAATCCGTACCGCATCCAAAGACAACGCCTATGCCAACGATTACGGGGATATATCGCTGTTAAAGGATTTTGCCGACAGGCATTCCCTTTCGGTTGTCGTCGTACACCATATCCGTAAGCAGAATGACAGCGACGTGTTCAACAAGGTGTCTGGCACGACAGGCTTGACAGGGAGTGCAGACGCTACCTTTGTGCTGGAAAAGGAGAGCCGAGCGTCCGATACGGCGAAACTGTTTGTCACTGGCAGGGACACGCCCTATCAAGAATTGACGCTCCGTTTCCGTGATTGCAGTTGGGAGATGGTTAAGCGGCAGACGCAGGAGCAGCTTGCGGCGGCAGAGATTCCCCCTGTCCTTTTTCGGGTGGTGTCGTTCATGCAGGGCAGACAGGGATGGTCTGGCACGGCTACGGAACTTCTGGAGGTCATGGGGGAAAGCGGGGAACTGTCCACAATCATCACGAAATGGCTCAACGAGTACCACTCCACGTTCCTTTATGAGAACGGCATCCAATATGACTATCGGAGGAAGTATAACGGCAGGAAGATTATCCTTGCAAGATGCGGCGGGGAGCATGACAGCCATGACGGGTATGACGGCAGTTTTGGTATGCCCCCTCATGCTGGCATGGGCAACGCCGCTGTCCTTCCATCCGAAGCGCAGAGCGGAGGATAAAGCAGGGCGCAGCCCTGCCAGAAGGGAGTCCAGAGGGAACGGCTGGCACACGGCTCTTTGCAGGGCAAAGTGTAGTGTGTTACACCCTGTAAACGCAGTCGGAAAAATCTTTTGATTTTTCTGACCGCAGGGGTGGGTTTACGAGCCGAAGAAGGGCGAGGAAACCCCACGCCTGCATTTGCGTTTGCGGGGTGTTCTCCCGTAAGGGATGACAGCGGGGGTATCCCAAAATACCTGTCATACCTGTCATGGCTGTCATGCCGTCGGGAAATGCTGCTCTGCCAGACACTAAAAAATGGATAATAGATATTCTTCCATCGAAGCGTGCCTTTGCCTGCAAGATGAAACTGGAAGTGATAAAGCGGCAGGGATTCCGCATGGATTTAACCTCGTCCCAACTTGGGACGAAGTTGCGGACGGATGATTTTACAGATGGAGAACGGGGGAAAACCGACCTCACGTCTACGGTGTGGCTGCCTTTTTTGAAGAACGGGGAACAGGGACAGTCGCTAATATTTTGTTTTCGGATGGTAAATGCGGCATGGTCGTTACAGTGAAAGGGAAGAAAAATCTCTCTGCGCTATGAAGAATGAACTGGAAAATAAATGCTTTTATCTGGATTAAGGGCGTTTTCAGATGCCCTTTGTCCATCTTTTAGGGAGGATAATGCCTATGGCAAAAACGGCAACACGCCCAAAGATAGAGGTTCAGCCTGTCTATCTGGGCAACAGGGACATGAGGGAAGCCTTTATTTCGCTGCTTGTGGACGAGGTACGGAGGGGGAAATCTTCTCCCCGCACCTTTGAGATAATAAAAGATACAGAATACAATGGGGACAGAAAATAAAGAAAGGGGATGGATGGAATGGGCATTTTAAGAACCGCCTTGTACTGTAGGCTGTCAAAAGACGACATGGCGCAGGGGGACAGCGAGAGCATTAAAACGCAGAAAGCGATGCTCACACAGTATGCAAAGGAACACGGCTTTATGGTGGTGGAGGTCTATGTGGACGACGGATTCAGCGGTTTGAATTTCGAGCGTCCAGACTTCAACCGTATGCTGGATGACATTGAAGCGGGGAAGATTGACGTGGTAATCACAAAGGACTTGTCACGTCTGGGGCGTGACCATTTAAAGGTCGGGCACTTCACGGAGATTTATTTCCCGATGAAAAACGTGAGGTACATCGCCGTCAATGACTGCGTGGACACCGCCAACAAAAACAACGACATTGCCGCACTGAAGAACGTGATGAATGAATTTTACAGCAGGGACAATTCACGGAAAATCCGTTCTTCCATTCGGGCAAGGGCGAAAGCGGGGCTTTACCGTTGCTCCTATGCGCCATTTGGATACCGCAAATCGCCCGACAACCATAATAGGCTGGTAGTCGATGGGGAAACAGCATGGATTGTAAAACGGATTTTTGAGCTTGCAAATGCGGGCATGGGGGCGCACAAGATAGCAAGCATTTTTCGGGATGAAAAAGTGTCCTGCCCCTCATGGTGGCAGCATACCCGTGGGGAGAAGCACTACCCCGAACGGTTCAAAAACCCCCAGAACCGGTATGAATGGTCGCACACCATCATCCGAAACATGATAGGCAATCCCGTGTATCTCGGTCATTCCGTGATGTGCAAGACGGAAGCCATTTTTAAACTTGGCAAATACAAGAAACTGCCGGAGGAGGAATGGATACGGACGGACAACACCCACGAGCCGTTGGTTTCACAGGAAATTTTTGATGGGGCGAACGCAAAAATCCTAAGCAGGAAGCGTGACACGACAAACAATTTTGTGTCGGTTTTCTCTGGGCTTGTGAAGTGTGGCGGTTGCGGGAAAGCCCTTGCCCTGCGGTACTGGGGCAGGGACAGGCACCGTATCTATGTCTGCACCACCTATGCCCACAACACGAAAGCCTGCACAGACCACCGCATTTATTACGAGGATTTATACAATGCCGTGCTTGCCGACATCCAGTACCATGCCCGCCTTGCTTTTGAAGATAGGGAGAAAGCGGTGGCTCTGGCGGTGAAGATGAATGCCAGAGCGGACGGGAACAGGGGGAAAAGCAACGAAACAAAACTGAAACAGGCGAGGAAACGCTATGATGAAGTGACGAGATTGTTTGACCGTCTGTATGAGGATTCCCTTTCGGGGCGTATCTCCAATGAGAATTTCACAAGGCTGATTGACAAATACCAGACCGAGCAGGAGAAATTATTGGAGCAGATAGCAATGATTGAGGATGCCTTGCAGGAAGTTAAGGACAGCCAGAGCAATGCGGTACAGTGGGCGGAGCTGATGGCGGGGTATGTGGGGATAACGGAACTGACCGCCGAGAACCTTAACCTCTTAGTGGAGCGGATTGAGGTGTCTGACCGAACGGAAACAGGGGACGGGATGCAGCAGACCGTCAAAATCTGTTACCGCTTCGGCGGTTACATAGGGGAGCAGACAGTCAAGACGAAAATGATTCGCAAGCCCCGTAAAAGAGGGACTGCCCACGAAAAACAGCAATGGAAAAATAAACTATGACAGAGGAGGTACACACAATGGAGAAAACAATCTTTGAAAAAATCGGCGGTGAATTTGGACGACAGGGAGATTACCTTATCCCCTGCCTTGCCTTACCACCCGAAAAAGAACAGCCGATTGGCTTATTCGGGCGGCGGCATCTGGACTACCTAAAGCAGTACCGCAAAGTTACATACACCAATCTTCTTACAAGCGGCAGGCTGAACACTTACCTTGCAGACATTGACAGACAGGCGCAGGAACGCTTTGAAAGGCTCATAGAAGACATGAAACAGGCGCAGGGCATAACGGAAGGGTTAAAGGAAGAAAACGCCTTAGAATGGGTACAACACCTTAATAACATAAGGGCTTGCGCAAGGGAGATTGTGAACGAGGAAATCATTTTCGCATAGGCAACATGGCGGCAGAGGGTAAAATCTCTGTCGTTTTTCTTTTCGGGAAGCTATTGAAACGAATTTTTTATTCAGATACACTATGTGTAGGTTTACAAAAGATAGCAGAAAAAGAGAGGAAATATAAAGCAGATTAAGCTATTCTTGTTTGCGAGGAGGTAAGAAGATGGAATGGTTGAAAAAACTTGGATCAGCCATTGATTACATAGAAGATAATCTGGACAAGGAAATATCATATGACGAGGCCGCTCGCATTGCGTGTTGTTCTCCCTATTATTTTCAGCGTATTTTTTCTTATGTTTCGGGCGTGTCATTGGCAGAATACATACGCCGCCGAAAAATGACACAGGCAGCGTTTGAATTGCAGCGGACAGACGAGAAAGTAATAGATATTGCGTTGAAGTATGGCTATTCCTCTCCGACTTCTTTTAATCGGGCTTTTCAGAATGTTCATGGAATTACGCCAACAGCCGCAAAAGCTATGGGGTGTATCCTGCAAGCATATCCGTCAATTCAGTTTAGAATAGAAATAACAGGAGGAAGCGCTATGGTGTATCACATTGCGGAAAAACAGCCTTTGCATATTGTGGGAATCCGCATTCCTTTGGTCTGCGATATGGAAGAAAATTTGAGGATAGTTCCCGATTTTTGGAAAACCGCATTGCAGGGAAACCGTTTTTCGGAATTATGCAAATTATCTAATCAAGAGCCAAACGGAATTTTAGGAATCAGTGTATATGAAAGTCCAAAAGAAATCTATTACTATATCGGCGTTGCTACCAATGCTTCTGCTCCTGCGGATATGTATGAGTACGAAATCCCTGCGGCTACTTGGGTTATATTTGAGAATGATGGACGATTTAAAGAAGATGTCCAAAGTGTATTCAGACGGTTTTACATGGAATGGCTGCCGTTCTCTGGATACAAATATGCGGAACTGCCAGACATTGAAGTGTATCCGATTTGTGACAGCCAACCAGTGCATGGACATTCCGAAGTATGGATTGCAATCAAAGAGGAGGACAGATAGGAAATGTATCATTTAAGGCTAAAAGGCGACCATTATGAAATGGGTGTGAAGCGTGGAAAAATTTTTAACAAATGCCAAATCTCTTTTCCGCTGCTGTTAGATAATTTTCAACTGGAACATGGAAAACAAAGTGAGGAAATATTGAGAAAGTTTTTCCCAGAAGTGTGTGAGGAAATAAGAGGGGTAAGCGACACCATAGGAGCAGACTATCTGCATTTTGCTTCGTGGATGCTGTGTATGGGCTGCTGTATGTATAATCTGGAAGATAACTTCCCTATTGAGATTCGGGGCTGTACGGCTTTTGCCTATTCCCAAAATGGCAGATTGATATATGGCAGAAATAATGATTTGCCGCCTTATCTGCGTGATGGATGTAAAAGTGAAATTTATGCACCGAGGAATGGAAACAGATTTAGTATCACTACATCCTCTTTCATCAACGGGGAAGAGGGACTAAATGAACACGGGCTTGCCGTGGCAATGACGTTTGTAATGACCGACCTTAAAAAAATACAAGCAGGGTTTAACTCATGTTTTATTGTACGGTATTTGCTTGAAAAGGCAAATGATACAGAGAAGGCAGTTTCGTTACTTATGAATCTGCCGATAGCGTCTAACTGTAATATTTTACTTGCCGATAAAAGCGGCAATATGGTGGTAGTCGAATGTACGCCGACTCTCAAAAAAGTCCGTGAAGCGGAAATCTTTCATGGAAACAGGATAGTTTGTACTGTAAACAGTTTTACTTCTGATGAAATGAAGCCCTATGACGATGCAAATGGGAATGATTATGATTCCCACAAGCGGTATAAGGTTGTCATAGACAGCTTTTCTTCGGGGAAGATAAGGGAAAATTACATTGCAACTACTGAGCAGCTTTTGAAAGGCGATTATGGATTTATGTGCCAATATGACAAGGAGCCAGATTTTGAGACCGTTTGGAGTTCCATATTTGATTTGGAAAGTTTAGCCATTTACCGTGCAGAGGGCGACCCAAGAAAGAAGAAATTTATCAGCGATAACAGGCTGCGTGATTTAAAATTTAAGTGAGCAGGGATAATTGAAACTTAACAAAGCAAAGCATAGAATATCAGGAAAAGCCGTTGTTAGTTTACTATACTATGGTTACGGAAGGAGGAAAAAACATGGAATGGGTGAAAGGGTTACAGAAGGCAATAGATTATATTGAAGACCATATTACGGAAGATATAGACTATGCTGAAATTGCGAAACAGGCGTATTCTTCCAGTTTCCATTTCCAGAGGGTTTTCCATATTATCTGCGGCTATTCTATTGGCGAGTATATCCGCAATAGGAGATTGTCACTTGCAGGAACGGATTTATCGTCTGGAAATGAAAAGGTGATAGATATTGCCTTAAAATACGGATATAACAGCCCAGAGAGCTTTAGCAGGGCATTCACAAAGTTCCACGGGATTACGCCTGTCCAAGCAAAAAACGAAAAACTTACACTCAAGTCTTTTTCCAGAGTTTCCGTAAAAATCATATTAGAAGGAGGAACGACAATGGATTACAGAATTGAAAAACGGGAAGGCTTTGAGGTCATTGCCAAACGAGCCAGATACGGAGGAGGGCAGGAAATCAGCCAGAAGAATATCCATGCGACATGGGCGGCTTGCGGAGAGGATGGAACGATTGACACGTTGTGCAGATACGCCAATCCAGAAAATATTTTCGGAGGGGCAATCGTTGGAATATGCTTTGACAATCCGATAGAGGGGGATTTCGACTATGCAATCGGAGCGGCTTATTCGGGCGGTGATGTGGCGGCAGGGCTGACGATTGAGAAAGTGCCTGCAAATACTTGGGCGGTGTTCCCTTGTACTGGGAAAATGCCAGAAGCGTTCCAAGACCTGTATCGGAGGATTTATACAGAATTTTTCCCGACCAGCAAATATCAGCCAGCAGGCGGGATGTGCATTGAAGTCTATCCGAGTTCTGAAATTTATGACAATAATTTCAATTTTGAAATATGGCTTTCCGTAGAGGAAAAGTAAAGCCATTATGCGGCTGATGCATTTATATAAATGTTAAGCATTAGCTTTATGCAGTAAGCAGTAACAGTAAGACAGGGCAAGTCCACTGAATTAAAAAAAACGATGTTTCGGTGGATTGCTCTGTAATGCTTTTATTACCCTCCGACTTCGCTTTTTGAAGTTTGGAGGGATTTCTTTTGCCCGCAAGCGGTATTTCCTGTTTATACATATCATTCCGAAAATGGATGGATAGCCTGTTAAAAAAATCTTTATTAACGCACAGGGACTTTGCACCCTGCAAGTAGAAGTCAAATATCTACATAATAGAAATAAAATCTCCATAAGCCGTAAAGGTGTGACAGCCTGTGCGGTTTTTCTTATGTCCTTTTTTATCGGAATGTGCCGCAGGGCTGTTTCCGCTGTTGGCTGTCGTTCGCCGC